>JGI24696J40584_12961059_pt1 | contig 10352 bp, 9 predicted proteins | sample TergutCo191P4_FD_40584 | JGI IMG/M metagenome (IMG submission 40584)
CCCTGGCGGTGACAGCAGAACCGTCCCCGTGTCATCCCAGTGGCAGCAGAACCGTCCTCGTGTCACCCGTCTCACCCCATGTCACCCGTCCCCGTGTCATCGTGCGTCCCCATGTCGCCGTGCGTCCCCGTGTCACCCTCACTGGAACCGTCCCCGTGTCACCCGCTGTCGCAGACGCTGACGCGAGCTGTCTCCCGCTGCCACTACACCATCGCAACACCATTACAACACCATCATTACGCTGCCAGTTGTTGTTTTTCTCGCAATTCCATGACAAATAGCTTACAATTACCTGGGCAAGGCAACTTGCTTGTTTACTAATAACGGAGTGATGAGAGTTAAGTAAAGATGAGCAGAAGAGCTTTAGGAGGAATCATGGTATTAAAAGAAGAAAAACTTGATCGAAGGAGTTTTCTCAAAGGTGCAGCTGCTGTCGGTGGAGCTGCAGCTCTGACTAGCCTGGTTGGCTGCGACACTGATGAGCCAGGCGGTGCTTCAACTGCCAGACCAGAATGGATGCCCGAGTTCGACGAAGCTGCTGATGTAGTGATTATCGGTTATGGTGGTGCTGGTGTCTGTGCTGCTATTGAAGCTTACGAGCAGGGTGCCAGTGTCATTGTCTTTGAGAAGTCTCCAATCGCCGATGGCGGTAGCACCGGTTGTTCTTCCGGAAACATTCATACCGCGCCGAAATCTGACCCCCAGAAGTGGGTCGAGAAGATCATGCGTGGTAGCTTTGACACCGTAGACAAAGAGACTGTCGAGAAGATGGTTGCTCATGCCATGGATACACCAGATTGGTTTGAGAAGGTTAAGATTCCGGTGGTCTGGGGTGAGATGGGAACAGAAAGTGTGACCCGTCCGGCTTCCAGCTCTGGCCGGATGACTGGCTATGATGGCAATGAAGGCCGCTTCTTATGGGCTGGCTTGAACCAAGCTGCAGAAGACCGTGAGATCGACATTCGTCTGAACACTCCGGTCACCGATATCATCCAAAACCCCTTCACCAAAGAGCTAGTCGGTGTAGTCGTCACGGAAGATGGCGGAAAAGGAGCTGAGAAATACATCAAAGCCAACAAAGGTGTTGTCATGGCTTGCGGAGGTTACGGTGGCAGCCCCGAGCGGCAATATCAGTACAACCATCCAGGTATCTACCTCTGGCCCTGGGGTACCCCCTACAACACCGGTGACGGTTTCGACTTCTCCATTCGAGCTGGCGCTGACCTCTGGCACCTAGACGGCTGCGAGTACTCCGCGGTAGCTTTCCGTCTAGCTTCTGAGGAATGCGGAGCTTCGGTCAGCACCGATGCCACCGCTGGAATCACCCCCTACAACCACATTTTTGTCAATAGACAAGGCGAGCGGTTCATGAATGAGGCCAAGAGCATGAACCACGACATCGAGTCTAAGCCGGTCGAGGACTTCAGTTCTGCAGAAAGCGACTTCATTAACCTGCCCTTCTTCATGGTCTTCGACCAGACGATGTTTGATGCCAAGCCACTCTACATCGGCTCTGGTCGTTCTAACATCATCAACACCTATGCCGGTGTCTGGGAGCTATGTGACTGGGGCCCAGACAACTCCAAGGCTCTTTCCAAAGGCTGGATTTTCCAAGCAGACACACTCGAAGAGCTGGCTGGCAAGATCAAAGGCACGACCCCAGCCAAGATCGCTGTCAACGGAATCGATGCCGAGGGCTTGAAGGCCTCAGTAGCGTCCTTCAACCAGTACGCTGCAGCCGGTGAGGACAAGGACTTCAACCGCCGGGCTCAGAACATGGCCCCGATCGAGACCCCGCCCTTCTATGCCATCGAGATGACTGTCTCCAACATCAACACCCAGGGTGGTGCCCGGCGCGATGGTGACTGCCAGGTCATTGACACCAAGGGGCAGAAGATCGGCCGTTTCTTCAGCGGTGGTGAGTTTGGCTCCATCAATGGCTTTGTCTATGTCTACGGCAATATCTTCGAGGCTCTGACTTCTGGTTGGGTGTGCGGGCAAAACGCTGCCAAGCTAGAAAGCTGGGATCCAGACAACGTATACTAAGCAACACTCCACACCAATCGACTAAATGGGGATAAACCCGATTATGCTCGATTATCACAGAAAGATCCAAAGGATACCGTCATCTATTACAGGTGGCGGTATCTTTCTTGGACAGATACGTAGCATTGAGGTGTTAAAGTGGTAGGAACGACTGTGTACCGAACGGAATGCATGGTGATGCATAAGTAGAGGGATTGCTACCTGCCGAACGGTATGCATTACATGGGAGACAGTCTGCTTCGCAGGACAGTCTACCAACCCGATTAGCATTACAAAAACAGGTGAAAAGGAGGAAAACATGCCAACACTGACAGTCAAAGAGAACTTCATGAGGTTATTGAACGCTGAGATTCCAGAGTACATCCCGACCTACAATATGATGTGGTCAGGTGCTTCACTACCGATGCTCTGGGGTACTCGCAACCCCGACGGTACAGGTAAATCCATCTGGGGAGTCGATATCGTCACAGATAGTGCCGGCCTGTTACCGCCAATGGCCAGAACTTCTGACTTCGTCTTAAAAGACATCACAAAATGGCGTGATGTCATCAAGTACCCCGACCTGGGCCTAGACAAATCAGCTTGGGAAGCCATGGCCAAAGAAGCAAACGACCGTCGCGACCCAAACATACCCTTCGGCGGTGGACCAGGCGGTGGCCCATTCTTACTGCTGATGGACCTGATGGGCTTCGATGAAGGCTTGTCGGCCTGCTTCGAAGAGCCGGATGAGGTAAAGGCTCTGTTGGACTACTTCCTGGACTTCTATTACGACATCGGCAAGAACATCCTCTACTACTACAAGCCGGATTACGGTAGCTTCGGCGATGACATTGCTCACGAGCGCAACCCCTTCGTCTCGCTAGAGATGTTCCGCGATATCTTTGCACCCTACTGGGCCAAGATCTACTCCCTTTATAACGAGGCTGGCATACCCAGCACTCAGCATACCTGTGGGCGTTTTGACCTGTTCTTAGATGACCTGGTCGAAATGGGTGCCAACATGTGGGAGCCGGCCCAGGAGTCCAACGATTATGCTGCAATCAAAGCTAAATATGGCCGGAAGATTGCTCTTTGCACCGGTGGCCCAGACCCCCGCTTGATGCCGCTGAATGTTACTGAGGAGGAGTGCCGCGCTCGCATGCGTAAGCATGTCGAACTGCTCGCCGCCGATGGTGGTTATGCTACCTTTGAGTTTGATCCTGCTTTTGGCGTTCCTAGCTTCTTGGAGGAGGAGAACAAGCGCATCGGCTGGATGTACGATGAATTCTTGAAGATGCAACACAGCTTCTACGCCTAAAAGCGGGGAGACCTGACTGGTCGCTAGACCACGAGTAATTGCAGAACTCGAGAATACCAGGCACCCTTGGACTGCTAGCCCAGGGGTGCTGGTGTATTGTTATAGTGTTTCAATGCAGCAGTATGAGGGAGTCATGAGGAGTAGAAGGTATGGAACATAAAGGAACCCAAACGCTAAGTACTGAGAGGTTGATCCTGCGGTGCTTTCAAACCAGCGACGCTGAAGCAATGTTTGAAAACTGGGCTAATGATCCCCGGGTTGTTGAGTATCTGACCTGGGATGTCCACGGTGACATCACTGTGACCCAGAGCGTATTAGCTACCTGGGTAGAGTCCTACCAGAAGGCCGATTATTATCAATGGGCGATCGAGTACGCTGGAACCTTAATCGGAGCCATCGGAGCCCACGATATCAATGAGCAATTGCGCTCGGTAGCCTTTGGTTACTGCATCGGACATCAGTGGTGGGGCTTGGGCATCATGACAGAAGCCCTGGCAGCAGTTTTGGACTATCTGTTCGCAATCGGCTTTAATCGAATCTGGGCAATACATGAAGTCAATAACCCGGCTAGCGGTCGAGTCATGCAGAAATGTGGCTTACAGCTCGAAGGAACCATTCGCCAAGGAGCTGCTGATAACTCTGGCAACATCCATGATGTCGTACAGTATGCAATCATCGCTGCTGACCGCAACCCACAGTAGCTGAGCCGCAGTCGGCAAGCTACTCGAACGTTGCTGAATGGCGTAACCTCGGTCTTATCCCCGTATAAGAGACTTGGGGTGCTAAACTACGGATTGGAATAACAGCCCTATTAAGCAAGCTCAACGCAGGTATCTAGTTACATGTAAATCGAGAGAGGAAAACAAGTGGCAGCATTCAAATACCGCTTCGCGAACGACTATTCGGAGCTGGCGCATCCTGAGATTATGGCAGCGATGGCAGCCTTGGGCACCGAGCAGTTTGATGGTTATGCTCTGGACGAGCATTGTCTGCGAGCAGCCGAATTGATTAAAGAGCGCTTTCAGGTGCCTGCTGCTGACGTGCATTTCGCCAGTGGGGGCACGCATTCTAATTTCATTGTATTGTCGTCGATGCTGAGGCCGCATGAAGCGGTGATTGCTACCTCGCTCGGGCATATCTTCACGCATGAAGCGGGAGCAGTCGAAGCTACCGGGCACAAGGTCTGCACTGCAGCCGGAGTCGACGGCAAGCTGCGCGTTCAGGATATTCAAGCGGTTGTCGACTACCACAGCGATGAGCATATGGTAAAACCGAAGGCGGTTTACATCTCACAGTCCACGGAGCTGGGTAGTGTCTACAGTAAGGCTGAGCTGTCGGCGCTATATCAATGCTGCCAAGCCAATGGGCTCTACTTGTTTGTCGATGGCGCCCGTTTGGGGGCGGCGCTGAACAGCCCTATCGGCGACCTCAGTTATGCTGAGTTTGCATGCTTGGTTGATGCTTTCTATGTCGGCGGTACAAAAAATGGCGGCATCTACGGAGAGGCCATCGTCATCTGCCGCGATGAGCTGAAGGCTGACTTTCGCTATATCCTAAAGCAAAAAGGAGCTTTGCTGGCTAAAGGTGCAGGTATGGGCATCCAATTCGAGACCTTTTTCAAAGCCAGCCTCTACGACGATTTAGCACGCCACGCTAATGCCATGGGACATCGCTTGGCCGCTGGCATCACCGCTTTAGGCTACGAGCTGCTCAGCCCGATTCAGACCAATCAGGTCTTTCCGATTTTCTCCACAGAACTGGCTAGGCAACTGCATGACCTATACGACTTTCATGATTGGGATGATTATGGGGATACCCGCTGCGTACGCCTGGTTGCGTCTTGGGCGACTCCAGTGGCGATGGTCGACATGTTTCTGGCGGATTTAGCCGAGTTGACCAAGTAGCGAGCAGATGCTTAGCTAGCACTTGCTAGGGTAACGAGCCATCGACAATTCATGTGCACCCTGCTTGGTGGTGCAGCTTGGTAATACTGTCTCAAGCTTCAAATACTACGCATTCCAGCTAGGTATGATGGGGAGCATACCTTTCACTTCGGCTTGCGCAGGGCATGAGCATGAATCAACATTGCACAACCAACCCCGAAGATTGCTCCACTGAGAAAACCGATGATTACTGCTACCCAGAATAATTCGGCATAGAAGTTGAGGCCAATCAGTAGACCGATCAAGGCTCCTAGCACAGAGCCGACCAACACTCCTCCACTGTAGTAGAGGCCAAAACCGATTGCCGAGCTGCCGTTTGGTATCAGGTCTTGCCATTCCATCTGTTCAAAGGGGGAGAAGTATTCATGGTAGTAGCGGTCTGACAACTCGTCTGCTCGATTCGAACCGCTGTTGTAGGCCAGTTCCTGAGCAGCCTGCGCGTATGCTTCGTCAGCACTCAGCCCCTGAGCCATCAGGTCGTTGACGAAGTCGGTCATGTAAGTGGTGAGGTCGGCTTGCGACTCCACACTCTGATTGGAACGCAGTTTGAAGCGGTCTAGCTTATGGCTTACTTTACCGCGTGTGCGCTCGACCTTGTCTTGCAGCTTCTCCCAATAAGTCATCTGGGCGCGGTCTAGGTAGTAGTGGGACTGCTCACGACTGAACTGCTCTATACGCTTTTGTAGTTCAAGGTCAGGTGTGGCTTGCTCGGTCATTGGTGGTTCCTTTCGTGTAGAGAGTTTACTCTTCGTCGGTCTTCTCGCCAGAGGTTGGTATATGCAGGCCCTCAGTGCTCAGCTTGGTATCTCTAGTCTGTAAGGCATTAATTCGGGTTTCCAGAAAATGCCAACGCTCCCAAAACGATTGGAGCTCTCCTACACCGCGCTGTTCGAGCTGGTAGAACTTGCGGGGAGGGCCCAGTTCGGAGACTCGTCGGGTTGTCGAGACTAAGCGCTTGCGTTCCAGGCGGGTTAGGATGGTGTAGACGGTGCCCTCGGAAATGTCGCTGAAGCCGAGGTCTTGCAAGCGGCGAACAATTTGATAGCCATAGACCTCTTCTTGGTGGATGATTTCTAGCATCATGCCTTCCAATACTCCCTTAAGCATTTCACTGAGGTTTTGCATGTGTGAGTATTCTTCTCCCTCCAGAGTCAGTTAACTCTCGTACCAGTAGTTACTGATCTAGGTCATGAGATCAATCAGTCATTATCCAGCTACCTAGCATTAACAAGTACCAGTACTTTGTAACACGAAGTAGCCATGCTGTCAAGTTGGAATTGAGAATGCGAAGTAACTAGTTATTTCAGGGTTACGTGAATTGTTGATTGTCTTTTGCGATGTAAAAAGAAACGCTTGACATTGACGTAACGTCAATGTATATAATAAGTAATTGTGAACGATTGTTGGATATGAAGCTAACCAGTGCACTGATTGGCTGGCAAGCAAGCAGGCAGGCGAACTAACAAGCAGGTTAGCTGATTCGCAAGCAGGTAAAGAGCTGAGTAGCAGACAGCAAGCAAGCAGGCAGGCGAACAGATAAGCTAGCGAGCAGACAGAAAGCAAGCAGGCAGTCGAACCAACAAGCAGGTTAGCTGTTTTGCAGTCAGGTAAAGAGCTGAGTAGCAGACAGAAAGCAAGCAGGCAGGCGAACAGATAGGCTAGCGAGCAGACAGAAAGCAAGCAGGCAGGCGATGTATTCGATTAAGGAACTATCTGATATTGCAGGTGTCAGCACCCGGACTCTACGCTGGTATGAGTCGCAGGGCTTACTGGAACCAAAACGACAGGCCAACGGCTACCGATCATATGGCAACTTCGAGGTAGAACGTCTGCAACAGATTCTCTACTACCGTGAGTTAGGTCTGGAGTTGAACACGATTCGCCAACTAATCACCGCGGAAGACTTCGACCAGTTGCTAGCTCTACATGAACAATTAACTGCTCTAGAAGAAAGACAACGCCAGACCGAGCAGTTGATTGAAGCACTGAAGAAGACTATTGATGCTAAGCAGAAAGGATTCAAAATGGAAGACAAAGAAAGGTTTAGAGCTTTAAAAGATAAAGCTCTGGCAGAGAACGAAGCCAAGTTTGGTGCTGAGATTCGAGCAAACTATGGTGAGGCAGTTGTTGATGAAGCCAATGCTCGGTACGCCGGGTTGACTGAGGAGCAATACCAGCAGATGGAAGAATTATCATTTAAGCTGAACACAGCTCTGGCTGAAGCTGTGGTGGCTGGCGATCCATTCAGTGACGCAGCAAAAGAGATTGTTCATATGCATAAGCAGTGGTTAGGCTATTTCTGGTCAGACTACACTCCAGAGAAACATAAAGGGCTGGCTCAGATGTATGTAGCTGACCAACGATTCGCAGAGTTCTACGAGGCAATCACAACAGGTGCTGCAGAGTATCTGCGCGATGCCATAGAGTATTGGGCATAAAAGCGCAGGGGAGGTAGAAGCTATCGTTATAACTGAGTCTCAGTTATGACGATAGCCATGTAGAAGCCACAAAAACCACTGCTCTTCTCCGCAATACAACCTGATTACACCCTTCCCCAAAGTGAAACCTAACTACACTTTTCTCCCCAGCGAAGCTTGATCAAAGAGTATTTGTGTTCTCAACTTGAACCGTAGTTTGGCAAATTCCGGATTCGTGAACCAGAAACGCCTTTGCATGTTGCGAGCTATCTGAGTCGCTACCTTATCAAACTCCAAGATATCGTGGATTTGTTGACTGGTTACGGTGATGACCGTAATACCTTGAGTGACCAGCGTGTTTCGACGTTTGGAATCACTGGCAATCTGTTCGGGGCTGGAATGATAAGCATTGCTTTCGTATTCTACTGCCAAATCGAAGTCTGGCCAGAAGAGGTCGCAAAAGTACTTCGAGCGGTTAGCGGATCGACGAATTGCCTTTGAGGGGTCGATGCGCTTGTTGAGCAGCGGTAGTGGGATACCGTAACCTCCGTATCTGTTAGGTAATACTAATAGAATGCAGAGTTTGGTTTCCATCGGAGATGCTGAGTTGTTTTGGATGTAATGAAGAGCTTGCTTGGCTTTCCGGTACCCCCGAACTCCTGGCATCGATGCGATGAAGGCTTCTAGTCTATGCTTACTGGTTAGGGGAGGACGGTCAGCAAAACCTCTTCCGGTCTGCTCCTGCGCAATTTCATGAGGTAAAGAGTACGTACCGCATAGCTCATACCCCAGCTCTATCAACTTAGGTAGCGCTAATTGACCAGCTAGTTGCAGAAAACAGAATTCCGGTGAACTGACTGAAAGCTTCGAATCAATTTGCACAAAGCAGCCAATTGGTGTCCGGCTTGTAAAAATATGAGGGATTATCGATTCTGAAGGCCGCCTCAGACCTGGATTCCTGAGCAGTATGTGCATTGGTAGCGATGTGCCTAAAGCAGCCAAGTTTTCAGGTGTTGGCCAAACGCTCGGAACACTAGCTCGAGTTCTTATTTGCTTGTTGGAGCTTGAGAGATCGGGATGGACCCGCCAATATTCCAAAGCTGATTGATGACTTAATGCTAGCAACATAGCATAATATTACCACAAATGTGGCAGATCACACTTCGTGTTGTAGATTTCTCTACAAATTCTTGATAAAAAGTAGTTTTGAAGGTAATTCAATGCTTTTAGATAGATTATGTGAGGTTGCTAGGTCTTAAAGGTCGATTCCATACAACACGAAGCGTGATTTGCCACAGAATTTTCGGATTCGCGTGCACACCACGCCACACCACGCCACACTACCTACCTTTCATGTGGAGATAACCACGTTTGTCTCCACATCAATGAAACCTTCTTGTTGATTGTGCGCAAATAAAGCAGCAGGCTTTTGCATAAGCAAGGGAGAAGCTGGTACGAGCACAAGCTGGGAAGGATAACAAAGCTAGCTTCTGGCAATATCGGAGGACTCACATGTAATGGGTGTACTAAAAAGGCAGTGGGTTTTTCCGGAGGGCTTACACTCAGTGAACGTACCGAAAAGGCAGCGAGCTTCTCCACAATGAATTCTCATACTGATAAGACCTAAGATGTGGAGAAGACCGCGCTTATCTTCACGAGAACGAGCACCTAGCTCTCGTAGTGCAGCCGCCATGAGGGAACCAGCTCTTGCTCTCGCGATGCAACTGCCGTATCTGTATCAACTTGGCTCTCGTTATGCTGCTGCCGAGCGATAACCAACGCCGAGCGAAAACCAACGCCGAGCGAAAACCAACGCCGGGCGAAAACCAACGTCGGGCGAGAACCAACGTCGGGCGAGAACCAACGTCGGGCGAGAACCAACCTGGCTCTCGCAGTGCAACCGTCGGGCGAGAACCAGCGCCTAGCTCTCGCACAACCGTTAACTAGGCGATTGGGTTCTTCTCTGCCCACTCACGTCCGTAGCTGGCAATTTCTTCTACATAGACATCCATCAGGCCAGGGGTGTACATGAAACCGTTAGGGATGCCGGGGAAGAAACGTCCGCCTGGACAGTAGGTGTCGATGACCCGGCGAACCTCGGCGCGCACATCATCGGCAGTGGATGATTCGACGTCGATTTTGGCCGAATCAAAGCCGCCGACCATTGGCAGCTGTCCCTTGGTGACTCGTTGTATCTCGACGATGTCGTTTTGGGCGATTACTCCTTGCCAAGCGTCGACACCCATCTCCACCATGTCCAGCACCAGTGGCTCACAGATGCAGTCGGCGTGGTGCAGGAAAAAGATGCCTAGCTCATGAGCTTTGGCGATAATCTCAGTATGCAGTGGCTTGATTAGTTTGCGCCAGACATCCGGTGGTAGAAAAATGTTACGTTTGTGTCCCCAGTCGTCATGGAAGAACACAACATCCGGATGGACCTGCGCAGCCGCCTCTTCGAGGTAGGCAATCTTATAATCCTTGATGATATTCAGCAGCTCAAAGACCTGGTTCGGAAAGAGCAGGTAGTTGGCCAGCGCATTCTCCAAGCCCATCAGGTGATGGGAGCGCTCGAAGAGCCCTCCGCCAGACATGATGGCTACGTATTTCTCATCGCGGTCCACCGCCTCTGCAGCGGCCCGTGCTTCAGAC
>JGI24696J40584_12961058_pt1 | contig 10345 bp, 9 predicted proteins | sample TergutCo191P4_FD_40584 | JGI IMG/M metagenome (IMG submission 40584)
ATTTTGCAACAAATCGCGGTCGTCTGCAAGCAGGAATTTGTCCAAACGCTTAGCCCAATCCTGCATCGTCATTGGTATTCCTTTTTTTGCGCGGTCTTCTGCCAAATCAAGATAAGCGTTCACTATTCTGCCCAAACTTTCGAGTTCGTCTTTGGTTAAGTAGTTTTTTGCAATTGCCACATCGGTTTTTACGATTTTCCCTGCGGGTGCATTTTCCCAAGAAGTAAGTCCCATATTTGTTTTTTCGGCATCTACACGCTTGTAAATCAGTTCGGCAGCCGTATTTTGGTGAACAGCCCAATGCAATTTATTCATTGCCGTAGCAAAAAACTGTTTGGTAAGCGGCGAAAGCACATCGTAATCAGATGAAGTAGCGTAAATATCGGTTATTTTTTGATAGAGCCGCCGCTCACTCAAGCGAATTTCACGGATTTCGGCAAGCAAATGTTCAAAGTAATCTTCATCGAAAAACCGTCCGTTTTCCATACGTTTACGGTCAATAATGTAACCTTTTTTTGCAAATTCTTTCAACACCGAAGTCGCCCAACGGCGGAAATCAATTGCCTGCACTGAATTAACGCGATAACCAACGGAAATTATCATATCAAGATTGTAAAATTTCACTTCTTGTGTTTGCGTTTTTCCTTCAATAGCACCGTGTTGAGTGGTATGTGCAAAAAATGCACATACCATATTTTCATCCAATTCTCCGTCTGCAAAAATATTCTTTATATGTCGTGCAATGCCGCTGCGGTCAATTCCGTAAAGCATCGACAAAACTTTTTCCGTTGCCCACAAATCGCCGTCTTGGAAAGCAATATCAACGGTGTTTCCGCCCTGTTCGCTTACAAAAGCAAGAAATTGAACTGTACTGTTTTTAATGGCAAGATTTTTCATATTACTGTTTTTTTGTTTCAAAGTATAAATTTCTCCAACGCGTCTAAATGTTCCTTGAAATCGTGTTTCCCTAATTTCGTAATTTGATATTTCGTATTCGGTTTTCTGCCGATAAATTGCTTGGTCGTTTGAATATAATCCGCATTTTCCAAAGATTTCAAATGACTTGCAAGGTTGCCGTCGGTCAGTTCCAACAACTCTTTCATTGTGTTGAAATCAACCGCATCATTCACCGACAAAATAGACATAATGCCCAATCTTATCCGGCTGTCGAAGATTTTATTTAAGTTGTCTATTATTGTCATTTTTTTGCCTTAAGCGGTTTATAATTTGTAAAATACGGCATCATTTCAAAATCTGCCTTTTTTCGTTCCAACAATATTTCATTACCATTTTTATCTATCTCGTACACATAAATATAAATTTCGTCTTCTCCATAGAATTCCATCTGTGTATCTATATATGCAAATGGAACAAGCGAATCACCATCAAGTTTTAAAAAATATTGGCTTTGTGTTGCCGTAAGAATATATGAAGTAATGCAATCTAACTCTTTGTTATACTTTAAATTGGGGTATTCTTCTGAATTTTTTATGTAAATAAATTTGTCTTTTTCAAGGTCGTAAATAAATAATTTTCTTATGTCATTTCCGCCTCTTGGAGCATCAATGGAACGATAAGTAAAATCGTTGTAGCCGTCATTATTAAAATCGGATATTTCAGGTCTTGATGATATATCGAAATACATAAAACCTTGAGTTCCATCAAAAATAAAATTATTGCAAAACCACCAATCTGTTTTTCTGACATCATTAAAATTCTCTTTTCTACGGAAAAATATCCTTATAAAACAATCGGAAGTAAAATCATTGACATACTGCATAATTTCTACTTTGTTATGCCCTTTTTTGCCAATTTCAGTAGAATCGACAAATTTTTCAACCAAATAATAACAATCTGTCGGCTGCAACTCATTTTGAATCGCTTGCAACTTGTTTTGGGTAGAATGTTCCCCACTTACCCACATTTTACAAATAGAAAGCATTTCCCTAAAATAAGCAGACGGATACAAATACCACAAACTGCCCGAATGATATTGCGTAACCGGCAAACCCGCCGCCGATGATAATTTTTCTGTCCGGTAAGCGTGATAATTGCTTGTAATACACGCCACAGAATAATCTGAATTTAAAATGCTGTCAATCAATATTTTAGAATTTTGAAAATTCTGTTGCGTATTGCGCGAACGGTTTTCTTCCACAATTTGCGCCGCATTCACACCTTGCGAAACAAGATAACGCTTCATTGCTTCCGCTTCGCTGATTGCCTCGTTGCGTCCCTGCCCGCCGCTCACAATGACCATTGCCGAAGGATTTTTCTGTAAATATTCCAAACATTTGTCGAGCCGCAACTGCAATGTCGGCAAAATCGTTTCGCCTCTAATGCCGCAGCCCAACACCAAAACGCAGTCTTCATTAAATGTAACCGTATTTTTTGCGCCATTGATGCCGATAAAAACAAACATTCCGGCAACGAACAATGCTGCAATAAGCAATTTTATATTGGTCAGTTTGCGCCAAAACGGCGATAATTTCGGATAAATAAAATACAAAGCGATAAAAAATCCGGCAAGAACCAATGCAATGACATTTCCTACCGAAAAACCGTATGCAATGCTCAACACCGCTGCACCCAACAGTAACAGCAGCCCAACGATAAGGCATAAATTTAAAATAAAACGATATTTAAAATTATTTTTCATTCTTAATTTAATATTAATGTGCTATCAAAAAATCAAAGCCATACGCAAATTTATTCAAATATCCACCTGAACTTTCAAGACCGACAATATCCATAAGTTCCTCAAAATAAGAACAAACTCTATCTCTATCTTCTGTATCAAGTTCAATGTAAATATCAGAAAATCTCATTAATCCTTCTTTTATTGCTTGTTGATACTCTTTGTTTGTTGCTCCTTTTGCTGCAAGTTTTTCAAAGTCGTCAGCTGCAAGATTGATTTTTTTAGATAATATAGGTTTTAATTCAGGATAGGCAATGCCAGGATAAAACAAATTATCATCGGGTATAAACTTGTCCTTATTTCTAAATTCTTCAAATTTCATAAACATATCTTGATTAGTTTTTTTATGTTGTTCGCTGCAAGAATTTAACAAAAATATTGCAATGATAAGAATACAATTTATTTGTGTTTTCATTATTCGTTGTTTTTATCATATTTTACATACATAATCACACCAAAAATAATATGGCAAACACCAAAACCAATCACCCACCAATAAATGCCGTGATAGAGATAAATGGCAGCCAAAAGTCCGACAATCACTTCGCAAATGCCAAGATAATGAATTTCGCCGACAGTGTATTTTGAAGCATTTATCAATGCCAATCCGTAGAAAAGCAACGTGGCAGATGCAACAAGTCCGACATTGTTGGTAAAAAGCAGCACAAGCGAAAAAATGCCGCCTGCAACCAACGGAATCATCAAATTATATGCTGCGCGCATTGTTACTTTGTCGAACAAACTTTGATTGTTTTTCTTTGCCTTTTTCCAACTGAAAAGCGTGATAACACTCACAGCCAATCCCAAAACCAAAAGTGCTGTGGCAAGCAAAATCCACACTTCTTGTTTTCTGTTAAAATGAGTCAGCGAAGGATCGCGCAACAAATAAAAGTAAGCAAACGCCGCACCAGCCACAGCCAAAAGTCCGGCAATAATAAGCGACAATCCATTGATTGCCTGAAATTTAGACGAACGTTCCATCATTTCTCTGATGGCTTTAATATCTTCGACTTGTTTTGTCATAATTGTTTTTTTGTTTAGATATAATTAAAAGTACTTTGCGCTGCAAAGTTAAAAAGTATTTTTTGAAGAAAAAAATTTTTGGGTGATTTTTTTTTAAAAAAATTAGTTATATGACTTTTTTTAAAAAAAAGAAGTGAGCAGAAATCTTTTTTTGCGTAAATAAAAAAGAAGTTGTAATTTTGTACAGTGAAAAAAATAAGACAACAGGTGTTATGGAAACAACCAAAAGAAAACATTTGTAGATATGAGAGCCGTTTTAAGATAAATATTTATGAAACAACGTTGTATAATAATCGGTTCCGGACCTGCGGGTTACACCGCTGCTATTTATGCGGGACGCGCCAATTTGTCGCCTGTTTTATACGAGGGAATGATGTCCGGTGGACAACTGACAATGACCGCCGACATCGAAAATTTCCCTGGTTACCCCAATGGCATTTCGGGTTTTGGACTAATGGAAGACCTTAAGAAACAGGCGCTTAGGTTTGGTGTGGACATTCGGCGAGGTGTGGCTACGGCAGCAGATTTGTCGGCAGCGCCCTACAAAATTACCATTGACGGCGAAACAGTCGTTGAAACCGAAACATTGATTATCGCCACCGGCGCCACTGCGAAATATCTCGGTCTGCCCGACGAACACAAATATATGGGCACGGGCGTGTCTGCCTGTGCTACCTGCGATGGATTCTTTTACCGCAGAAAAAATGTTGCCGTCATTGGCGGCGGCGATACGGCTTGCGAGGATGCGCTTTATCTTTCGTCCCTTTGCAATATGGTCTATCTTGTGGTGCGCAAACACCATCTTCGCGCTTCCAAAATTATGCAAAATCGTGTGCGCGAACGCAAAAATATTAAAATTCTCTACGGACACGAAACCAAAAGTTTGTTTGGCGAAAACATTTTAGAGGGTGCAGTTTTGGTAAAAAATAAAGGCGAAGCAAACGAAGAAGAAGTAAAAATTGACATTGACGGATTTTTCCTTGCCATTGGGCACCGTCCAAATTCGGCGATTTTCAAAGATTATTTGGAAACTGACGAAACAGGCTATATCAAAACCTTACACGGCACACCACGCACGAAAGTTCCGGGTATTTTCGTAGCCGGCGATGTTGGCGACCCGACTTACAGGCAGGCAATTACCGCTGCCGGAAGCGGTTGTAAAGCGGCTTTGGAGGCAGAGCGATATCTATTGGAAAATAATTTGTAAGAATATTTTTAAAATCTGTCCTAAAAACAAGGCAACCTTTTTTTAAATTTACAGTTTTTACCAACAGTTTAAAAAAACCGGCAACATAAACGAAATTCGCACCAGCAGGCAATATAAAAATAAATCAGAAAAAATATCATTATTTTTCTTGAAAAAACTTTGTAAATAAAAAATCATTGTCTAATTTTGCAGTCCCAAAATTTAATATTAAAAATTAAAATAAAATTATGATTGTAGTTCCAATTAAAGAGGGCGAAAACATTGAACGCGCACTGAAAAAATTTAAAAGAAAATTTGAAAAAACAGGCGTAGTAAAAGAACTCCGTAGAAGACAGGCGTTTGAAAAACCGTCGGTAATACGTCGCGAAGAACTCAAACACGCCATTTACGTGAAGCAAATTCAAAGTAAAGAAGAGTAGGCTATAATATATAATAGAATAACAACAGATACATAATTTTGTTAAAAAATCATTAAATATTTGTTGTTAATCATTATAAATTCGTATATTCGCAAATTAAAGCCATTTCTCATAATTTAAAGGATATATGATAGAACTCTTTCTAAAATATTTGCAGTATGAGAAAAATTACTCTTCTCATACTGTTTTGTCATATAAAACTGATTTAGAGGGATTTTCGGCATTTTCTACGAAACAAAACGGCAATTTTGAGCCAACGGAAATTGAGAGCAAACTCATTCGGCAATGGATTGTTTCGATGATAGAACAAGGAATGTCGCCCCGCTCGGCAAATCGGAAAATATCAACTTTGAAAACGTTTTACCGTTTTTTGTTGCGTAGCGGTTTGACTTCGACAAATCCTGTAAAAACGATAAAAGCGCTGAAACCCGAAAAAAAACTGCCGCTGTTTTTCAAGGAACGTGAACTCGACAGAGCGCTGGACGCTACAATAATTGACAAAAAAGACTTTGAAACTTGCCGTAACTTGCTGATAATTGAAATGTTTTACGAAACAGGCATTCGGCTTTCGGAACTCGTCAATTTGAAAGACAGCAATGTTGATTTGTCGGCAAAAACCATCAAAGTGCTGGGAAAACGGAATAAAGAGCGAATTATTCCATTTGGAAAAAAAATGTATAAAAACATAATAATGTATAAAAACTTGCGCGACGAAATTCCCAATCGCGACCAGACATACTTATACATTAAAAAAAACGGCGAAAAAATGTATTCGCGTTTAGTGTATCAAATTGTTTATAATACGATGTCTGAGCACAGTTCGCTGTCGAAACGCAGTCCGCACGTGTTACGGCATACCTTTGCCACTTCGGTACTGAATGCCGGCGCTGAGTTGAACGCAGTCAAGGAAATTCTCGGACACGCAAGTCTCGCAGCAACGCAGATTTATACACACACAACTTTTGAACAAATGCGAAATGCGTATAAAAAAGCACATCCGCGGGCTTAATTAAAAATTAAAAAAATAATAATTACTCAATTAATAATAAAATTTATGGAAATAAAAATTCAGTCAATTAAGTTTGACGCTACGGAAAAATTAGAAACTTACATCAATAAAAAACTTGCAAAGTTGGATAAAGTGTGCGAAAACATCATATCCGCAGATGTATATTTGAAAGTTACGAAGCCCGAAGCGGCTCAAAATAAACAAGTTGATATAAAAATGCAAGTGCCGGGCGCAGAAATTTTTGCATCGAAAATATCCGATACATTCGAAGAAAGTGCAGATTTGGTCGTTGATGCCCTCGACAAACAATTGGCAAAATACAAAGAAAAACTACGTTCGAAATAAAAAAAGTCAAAAATATTTTTTAATCTAAAAAAATGTCCGTACATTTGCAGCCGATTTTCAAAAATCTTTGTGAAAACGGTCGTTGAAAATGTTACGCCTCCATAGCTCAGTTGGCCAGAGCACGTGATTTGTAATCTCGGGGTCGTGGGTTCGAATCCCTCTGGAGGCTCAAAGTTTTTCTTGCGGAAGTAGCTCAGTGGTAGAGCATCAGCTTCCCAAGCTGAGGGTCGCGGGTTCAAGCCCCGTTTTCCGCTCAATTAAGGAATACAGAGTACAACAACAAGAAGTCTTGTGTCTGAAAGTCTTGTGTCTTGTGTCTGAAAAAATGCTGTTGTAGCTCAGTGGTAGAGCACTTCCTTGGTAAGGAAGAGGTCGCGGGTTCAATTCCCATCAACAGCTCAGGTTGTTTTTTTTAAAAATAAATATACATTTAATTAATAATTTTTTTAGAATTTTATATTATGGCAAAAGAAAAATTTGACAGGTCAAAACCTCACGTAAATGTGGGAACCATTGGTCACGTTGACCATGGTAAAACCACTTTGACTGCCGCTATCACAATGGTATTGGCAAAAAAAGGTCTTTCGGAAGTAAAATCGTTTGACCAAATTGACAATGCACCCGAAGAAAAAGAACGCGGTATTACCATCAACACCGCTCACGTTGAGTATCAAACAGCAAACCGTCACTATGCACACGTTGACTGTCCGGGTCACGCCGACTATGTAAAAAACATGGTTACCGGTGCTGCTCAAATGGACGGCGCTATTATCGTGGTTGCTGCAACCGATGGTCCGATGCCCCAAACGCGCGAACATATCTTGTTGGCTCGTCAGGTAAACGTTCCCCGTCTGGTTGTGTTTATGAACAAATGCGACAGTGTTGACGACCCCGAAATGTTGGAACTTGTAGAAATGGAAATGCGCGAATTGCTTTCATTCTATGAATTCGACGGCGACAATACTCCGGTTATTCAAGGCTCTGCTCTCGGCGCATTGAACGGATTACCCGAATGGGAAGAAAAAGTAATGGAATTGATGGATGCAGTGGATAATTGGATTGAATTGCCGCCACGCGCTATCGACAAACCATTCTTGATGCCCGTTGAAGACGTGTTCTCTATTACCGGTCGTGGTACTGTGGCAACAGGTCGTATCGAAACAGGTATTATCAAAACAGGCGAAGAAGTTCAAATTATCGGTCTTGGCGCAGAAGGAATGAAATCTGTTGTAACCGGTGTTGAAATGTTCCGCAAAATTCTTGACGAAGGTCAAGCCGGCGATAACGTAGGTCTTCTGCTTCGCGGTATCGACAAAGACGAAATCAAACGCGGTATGGTTATTACCCACCCGAATAAAGTAAAACCTCACGCTCAATTCAAGGCTGCGGTTTATATCTTGAAAAAAGAAGAAGGTGGTCGCCACACTCCGTTCCACAACAAATATCGTCCGCAATTCTACATCCGTACTTTGGACGTAACCGGTGAAATCACTTTGCCGGATGGAGTAGAAATGGTAATGCCGGGCGACAACTTGGAAATCACTGTTACCCTTATTTATCCGGTGGCTTGCTCGGTAGGTTTGCGTTTTGCAATCCGCGAAGGTGGTCGTACGGTAGGTTCAGGTCAGATTACTGAATTGTTAGACTAACACGATTAATTATTTTGAAAAAGGAATTAAGGACCGATAACGTTCTTAATTCCTTTTTTTGTGTAAAAATTATATTTTGTTATTGAGCATCAAACAAATAAAATCTAGGCAATGGTTTCCTTATCGCTTCTAACAACCGTACAAATATTGTTTGTTTGCTCGAACTTGATGCCACAGGTCGCTTAACCGGTATCAGTTTCCCGCTGTACGCCAATTTTTACACATTGCAAACCTTCAGCGAAAACGATAACGTGATTGATACCCCAAAAGGCAGTTTTAAAACCACCAAAGAGACTTGAAAGCGGTTTGTACACTATAATGTACGATACCAGCAAAGCGGAAAAGGTTTTGAAATAAATAACATTTACCTTATTTCACAATTTTTTTCGCCGTTCCGTCAGCATATTTAATGATATAAATACCACTTAACGGTTCGCTGTTCAATTTTCTGCCGAGCGTATCATAATAGCCAATGACAATTTGACCGCTGCCAATGCTGCCGGGAATGCCGACAATAACTTCGCCGGTAAATACTACTTCCTCATTACAATAAACAACACCGTCGCCAATTGCTTTAATGGTATATCTACCTGTTTCGCTAACAGTCCATACAAGCGGCTCGTTGTCTTTGCCGTTTTTATTGCTGTTTGATACTGCTACGCCGTCAAGATACAATTTGTATGTTACACCGCTCAATGAAGAGGCAAGCGTGATGGTTGTACCCGATGCGGTTATTGCAGTGGAGGTTGGTATCGGGGCACAAATATCCTCGCATTCCTCGCCATTTACCCAAAGTTCATCTATAGACCATTGGTAGCCATTGCCTAAATAAACTATTTTAAAATGACGCGTTATTTGAAGATTTTCCGACAAATCAATAACCAGCGGACTTTTCGCAGCATCTCTGAATGAACCGCTTGTAACTGCTGTTCCCCAATTTATTCCGTCGTCTGAAACATACAGTTCATATTCAAGCAAACGACGTTCCCAATCGTCTCCTTCGTTTTTCATAACTATCTGGTTAATCTGCAAGGTTTTTTGCATATCTACCATAAATTCTGTACCACTTTCAAACATTACCAACGCCGACCAGGCAGACCCTCTGAAAACATCATTAGGAGCGCCCCAAACAAGGATAGCGTTTTTTGAGTATGCTACCATTGCATTCCAACCTGTTCTATCGTATTGAAGGGACGTACATTCAATGCCGGTAACCGTAATAATAATACTTTTGTTCATTGTTGCCGCAGTACTGCAATAAGTAACACCGTTGCCAACTGCTTTGATTGTGTATTTACCTTTTTTGCCAACAGTCCACATAAGGTTGTTTCCATTGCCCGCTTTTTCGCTGCTTGGCACCGCTATACCGTTGAGATACAATGTGTATGTCAAATCGTTCAATGAAGAAACGAGCGTGATGGTAGTGGTTTCACCCGGCAAAAGTGTTTCTTTGCCGGCAGTTATCGTAGCGGTGGTTGGTATAGGGGGACAATGTACTATTGGAGGAGGATACAATTGTGTTTGAGGAATAAATTCCTGTTCCAAACTCGAACATTCCCAAGCCAAACTGACAGAGGCATCGCCTCCGCCCTGAAAATATTCCAATTTTATATCGTATAATTTACCGGCTTCCAGTGTTATCTTTCCTTTGTTTTCTGTCAATGCTTGTGCCGACCAGTTGTTGATGATTCGTTGACCGTCTATCCACAAACGAACGCCGTCGTCAGAACGGGTAATAAAGGTATATTCGTCTGTGTATTGCGGTTGAACTTGACCTGTCCAACGAATGGAAAAATTACCGGGAGCCCACGTTCCCCAGTCGAAAATGACTCGTGGGTCAATCCGTTTATATTCAAATGTATTGAAATTTGTCCCCTGATAATATCCGCCTTCCAATCCGGTGCCGGTTCCAATATTAGCAGCGCTTTCGAGAACCCATCTTTGCGAAACCAAATCCTGTTCTGTTAATTGAAGAACATTACCTGATTCTGCACT
>JGI24696J40584_12961057_pt1 | contig 10333 bp, 9 predicted proteins | sample TergutCo191P4_FD_40584 | JGI IMG/M metagenome (IMG submission 40584)
GCAGTTCTTTGTCTCCCGTATTCTTGCGGGGCATTTTGTAGACATGGCGGCGGCGCAAACCCGCCGCTATGGCCACAACCGCCGGGTGAAGGTGCGCATCGTCTGGGAGCCGAAGAACGATAATCTGGCCTACACTCATTTCGAGCAAATCTGGATCAACGCGGGCCACCCCATGGTGAAGAAAAAACGCTCCCGTCCGGAGCGCTACACCATGGTGTGCGGCCTGTTCACCCACGAGCTGGGGCACATCCTCTACACGGACTTCCTGTCCCCCCAGACCCAGCGCAACAAGCTGGCAATGGGTCAGTGGTATCCGGAGAAGCCCCTGCTGCGCAGCCGCGACGAACAACGCCACGAGGCTGACATCTGGGACTTCTGCAAAAAGGACCCCATGCACCTCCAGGTACTGTGCCGCATAGCGCATAACCTGCACAACGTGCTGGAGGACGGGTACATCGACAACAAGATGATCACCCGTTACCCCGGGGTGTTGGGGCAGAGTCTTCAGACCTGGAGCCAGTCTCAGTTTGAAGACGCGCCCACGCTCACGCAGCTGATAGAAGCGGAAGAAGCGGGCGACAGCCACATCTGGATCAACATCGTCAACCTGATTCTTTCCCACGCTCTGTGGGGTGAGCTGAAGTACGGCGATGAGCCCACCTCCGATGAGCGGGTTCAGACTGTTTTCGGCCTATTATCTGAGTTGGACGATGCGCTCCTGAAACCATCCTCGAAGGAGCGGCTGAACACGGTCAATACGATCGTAGTCCGCTGCTGGCCTTACATCAAGGATTATATCGAATGGTGTATCCAGGAGAGCAAGAAAAACGGTACGGGTGACCCCTCCGGCGTTGCCGCGGGCACGATGCCAAGCGCCAGCGCGGCGGCCGAGGGCGGGACCACTCCGGTGGCGGAAGCCCCAGGCACCAAACCCAAACTGGCCAACAAGGGCAAGCGCGCCGCGACCGCTCAGCTGGCGGCCGCCGCGGCGTCATCAAACGATGATGAATCTGAGTCTGGGGAAGCCGCAGGCGGAACAGATGAAAATGAGTCTGAGTCTGGTGAGGGCACGAGCGGAGGCGCTGAAGGCGATCAGGAAACTGAAGCCGGCGTCATCATGCCCCCGGGCGACGATGCGGCGGGAGAAACGCCCGCAAAGGCCCAGGATGTAAGCGCCGAAGAAACCGGGCGGATCCCCATGACCGAAACCGATGACCTCTTCGAGCCCATGGGCGGCGAGGCCGAATTTGACGATGACTATGCCGGCACCGGCTACGACAATGCCGCGGCCGACATAGAGCGCCTGTTGGACCAAGTCGCCGAGGCCAAGGTTCATGAGGAGCTGGAGGACGCCCGCAAGCGGGAACTCAACGAACTGGCCAACAGCCTGAGTTACGGGAACGTACATGCGGGCGTGCAGTTTAACGTGCATCGCATGAAAACGGTTGACGATGAGCTCAAAGAAAAGTATCAGACCATCGCCGGGCCGTTGCTGCAAATATCCAAACAGCTGCAGCGTTCCATCCTGCAGCAGCTCAAGGATCAGCGGCAGGGCGGCAAGCAGACCGGACTCCTCATGGGGCGGCGGCTGAATACCCCCGCGCTGCCCCGCAACGACGGTCGGGCGTTCTACAAAAACAATCTTCCGATTGAAGTCCCGCGTATCGCCGTGGCTTTGGTGGATGACGAATCCGGCAGCATGAGCTCCAAGGATCGTGCCACCTATGCCCGTGCGGCGTCCATCATCCTCTATGATTTCTGCCGGGCGCTGGACATCCCCGTGATGGTCTATGGGCATTCGACAAGCGACTACGATGTGGACCTGTATTCCTATGCGGAGTTCGAGGCCATTGACCGCAACGACTGCTACCGCCTGATGGACATCAGCGCACGCGGTAGTAATCGCGACGGCGCGGCCTTGCGCTTTGTTGCTGAGCAGCTTTCCCGCAGGCAGGAGGAGGTCAAAATCCTCATGCTCATCTCCGACGGCCAGCCCGCTCACATTGGTTACATGGGTACCGCCGCAGAGGAGGACCTGCGCGGGATCCAGCGTGAGTACGAGCGTAAAGGCTTGTTGTTCATTGCCGCCGCCATCGGCGACGACCGGGAACACCTCCAACGCATTTATGGAAAAGGCTATATGGACATTTCCGATCTGACGCAATTGCCGATGAAGCTGACCAGCAGGATCAAGCGGTATATCCGCGTATAACTGACAACACGGCGGGGTGCTTCATACACATCCCGCCGTAAAATGAAAGGAATTGAATTATGAATGCACTGACCAGCGTGGTATCCTACCCCGAGCGCGGTGCCGGCGGCGATAACCGCTATCGCGGCAACTGCTCGCCCAAGCTCATAGAGGACCTGATTGCTCATTTCGGCACGAAGGAGATCTGTGACTACATGTGCGGCAGCAATACCACCCGCGACGCCGCAGCCAATCTGGGCATCGCAAGCCGTACCTACGACCTTCACAGCGGCTTCGACCTGCTCAACCACGACATCCCGGAGCGGCCCGGCTTCATCTTCTGGCATCCGCCCTACCACGACATCATCACGTATTCCGATGTGATGTACAGCGCGCAGGCGGTGCAGTCCAAGTTCGGGTATGACCCGCGGGAGAGCGACCTTTCGCGTATCCCTACCTGGGAGGCCTTCGTGGCGGCGATGAACCGCTGTATGATGAAGCAATTCTACGCCCTGAACCGGGGCGGCCGCATGGCGGTGCTGGTGGGCGATATCAAGAAGAAGGGAAAGCTCTACAGTATGCTCTTTGAGCTTGTCAAGCCCGGCACCCTGGAAAACGTCGTCATCAAAACACAACACAACTGCGTATCCGACAGCAGGAGCTACGGCGGCAAATTCATCCCTATCGTGCATGAATACCTGCTGCTCTTGCGAAAGGACGCCCCGCTGGTGTTCCCCGTGCTCGTCACGCAGCCCCATACCCTTGACATCCGCGATATGCCCAAAGCCACCTGGAAAGACGTTGTGGCGGCGGTTATCGCGGAATGCGGCGGCCAGGCAGATCTCAGCGGCATCTATGCCAAGGTGGAGGGCTACAAGCGAACCCAGGGCAACGAGCACTGGCACGAAAAAGTGCGGCAGACGCTGCAACGGTACACGAGCCTGTTTTACAGTCCCCAGCGCGGGGTTTGGCGGCTTGTCAGGGAGGCGGTAGCATGATCCAGTACAAATGCGCCGACTTCGATAATTTTTCCTGTTGCTGCCCATACAACCGCTACGATTCGGAAGGAGCGGTTGAACGCATTTGCGAGCATCCGGATCCGGCTGACAAGGACGGCGAGAGCGATGGTGACGGCAATTGGATCGTCAAGTGCGTTGACTGGAACTGCCCGCTGTGCCTGAGCGTTGAGCAGGAAGACGAGGGCCGCGATGACGTCGATTGGGACGACTATACACATGTCTTCCCGGTCTCGGAATTTGGGGACCCCGACCTTGTGCTCGTATATATCGGTCAAGACGCGCCTGAAGGCGCCCTCGAGGCATGGAACGACTACGACAGATGGATGAACCGCTATAATCCGGACTGGAAGCCAAAGGAGGAATTGCATGTTTGATACCCTGCAGCTCATCGGCGGGCTCATCCTCGCCGTGGGCTACATACCGCAGATCATCCAGCTCATCCGCACAAAGTCCTGCAAGGACCTGAACCTCAATACCTACGCCACCGTCTTTCTTGGCATTGCGCTGATGGAGGCTTATGCCATTAACCTGGCAGCACACGGCGCGGGAGCGATGTTCCTGGTCACCAACAGCATGGCCCTCGCGTTTTAACGGGGTGCTGTGCGGGCTTATCCTAAAATATAAAAAAGGAGCTAAAACAAAATGAGAACAGTGCAAGCGAACCTGCGCAGCCTGCAGGAGCAAACCGATCCGAAAAGCGGCGACTTCGGCCACCGCGCGGCGGAGGTCAACATCATCAGCCACGTGGACAATAACAACGTCATCGCGGAAGTCCAGGGTGTCCGCTGCCGGGCGATTTTCAATCCCTTCGTAGGCCAATATTTCGTGGATGACGTGGACGGCAGGATCGAGGAGGGCGGCGCGCAATGATGAAAACCATCATGATCCGGCCCGACGGCACCGCGTCCGTCAAGAAACTTTCCGACTTCAAGGCGCTGAATGTACATTTCAATGGGCTTGTCGAACGCGTCACATCGCCCCGCTTGCCGCAGCCTTTTTGCATGGGAGTTGACGAAGAGGGCAAGTGCAAGGGCCTGCCGCGTAACGACTTCGGTTCGTGGCTCTATGGCGTTGACAAGCACGGCGAGATCATCGTTGGCGATGTGTTTCTTCTGAAGACCGAGAAGGATTCGGAAGGCTATTACCTCGCCGGCCTGACCGATCAGGACATCCACCATCTCGCGGGACGCTTCCAGCTGGAACTTGTTCCGGCGGCGGCTGACGCATAGTATCAGGAAACAAGGCGCTTTTTCCTCACGGAAAGGGCGTCTTTTTCATATCAAAAATATTTTACAAAGGAGCACACACCATGAAACAGAAAGTCAAAGCAACCCTGTTCGGCCTTGGGCAAGGCATACTCGACGGCAAAGTGGAGGTCACCATCGTCAGCAAAATGAGCGACGGCGGGTTCGTTGTGGAGTACGAGGGCGTACACTACCAAGCCATCCGCAAGCCTGAATCGGGCGAGTATTTCGTAAACCTGGACAGCAAGGTCAATCCTCCGCTGACGATTCTCCTGGTCCGCCCCGACCGTTCCGCGCACGTCAAGGACATCACCGACATCGTTGAACTCCGCTGCATCCTGCACCAGAACTATGACATCATTTCCACGCGCCGCCTGCCCGAACCGTACTGCATGGCCCGAAAAGAGGAGTATGCCTGCATCGGCTTGCCGGTCAACGACGTCGGCTCGTGGATCGCGCTTTCGGACGAAACCTGCCTTAACGTCGAGGGCGATGTCATTCTGATGAAGCGCAAGACCCCGACCGATCCGAAAGCGACCGTCCTCGCCAGCTTGACGGAAAAGAACATCCAGTATCTCGTCGAGCACTTCGATTTGGATTTTGTATTAGAGGACGATCCGGCATAACGGCGAAAGGCAGGAGCGCTCTCCTTCGCGGGAGGGCGCCCCCGCCTTATTCGCGCACTCATTTTTTACTCCACTTCGCCGGTTTTCTCGAATTGGCAAAAGGTCTCGCCAAGCGCCCATCTTGGCTGATCACCTGCATCAGGGCGTCCCCATATAGTGCTGCATCTTTCAGTTGAATGAAGCTGCAGTTGTTATACATGGGACTATAATTGCCCTGGGTTACTCCGTCGGCGTGAATGGCGGGGCTGTTGTCGCCGGTCGTTGCGGCGGAATTGCGCTTGGCAACCGCTCTTTTTTTCGCGAACGCAATCGTGCTCGCGGCGCCCGCCGCGCCGCCGCCCAAAAGCGCCGGAATTACAACGCTGAGCAAAACCTTCATGTCAGCGTTCTGAAATAGTTCAATGAGCCATGCCTTCCAATCCATAAAAATTCACCCTTTCATTTCTCTGAAATTTCTGCTATACTGTTAGGCAAGGGACGTCCCGCGGAGCTCCAGCGCGATATCCATGTGCATATTCTACATGATCGCAAAAATTCGCAAAGGACAGTTGAGGACACCAGAGGACAAAACACAATTGGGGAGGAATTGCATGACATTCAGCGAATTTGCCAATATGCTTTATCCGTTCTGCGGCAATGGCGATAAAATCGCGGATTACGTCGTCCGCCTGATTGACAACGTCCTCGTTGACCCCTTGAGTGAAGAGGATGAAAGGAAGTCCATAGCCGGCGAGTACAATCCGATAGGAAATCTCACGGCAAGCGGGCTTGAAAAGATTTATAGGGACGAGCCGGGGCGGAATATTCCAAAAAGGGCGGCTGCGGAAATCCTCAGCCACCTGGACAAAGCCCGGTTCGCGGATTACTTGGAGGCATTTGCGGAAGATACGCTTGAGGGCATATCGAAAGCATTGTCGCGCGTTGGCATCACGTCCAGCAGGGAAAATGCAGCCGCGGTGTGCGCGGATCTGTTTGCGGAGATTTTAACGGCGCTGGCTGCCGGCGTAAAAAAAGCGGCGCTGGCCGCTCATAATCTCCCGGGGGTAACCCCCTATTTTACAGGGCGAACCGACGCGTTGGATTCCATACACAGCACTTTCACAAAGAGCAAAACCATCGCGATTACCCAGGCGTTTTACGGCCTTGGCGGTATCGGTAAGACCCAATTGGTGCTAAAATACGCCTTCGAGCATCTGCCTGACTACAAATATATATGTTGGATTAACGCGGAAACCGAGGACGACGCTCTGTTAAGCGCAAAGTCGGCTTTGTCGGTGGTTTTCGGCGTAGATGGTGCGGAGAGCATTGAAAAGAGCGAGGAGATCCTTGCAAGCTTTTTAGATTGCTGCAAGAAGAACAGGCGCGGCCTGCTTATCTTCGACAACGTCGAGAATTACGCCGTGGTTCAAAAATTCCTCGCGAAGCCGGCCAACATCCATGTGCTCATCACCACGCGCCTGGCTCATTTGCAGGAAGTGCCTGTCCGCATCGACATCGGTGTATATCCCCCGCAAGAAGCCGTACTGTTTATTCAGAATCGGTTGGGCAAGCCGGAAGCGCCGCGCGGGAGCGGCGAGCTTGCCATGCGGCTTGGCTATCTGCCGCTTGCCCTGGAACAGGCTGCGGCGTACATTGCCGCCAACGACAGGACGGTTGAAAGCTACCTTGCGCTGCTGGAGGAATACGCGCCAGAGCTGTTCGAAAACGACGAGGGCCTGATTGCTTACGACAAGGCTGTTGCCGCCACCCTCCGCATTTCTATCCGGAGGATCGAATCCAGGGCGTCGAAACAGTTCCTGAATGTCCTGTCATACTTCGCGGCGGATGGTATCCGGCTGCGGTTTTTCGAAGGGCTTGAAAAAGGCACAATGCCGCCGCTTCTGGAGAGAGATCTGGACAACTCCCTGAAAATGGATAAGGTGATCCGCAGCCTGACCCAGTATTCGCTGGTCAAGCGAGAAGACGACGTACTGTCGCTTCATCGGCTGGTGCAGGAAATTGTCCGCGGCTCGCATGGCAAGAATCTGAATTTTCTCCGTTCAGGCCTGTACATCATGTTCCAGAAGCTTGGCTTTGACTATGCGGATGCGCAATCGCGCAGCAACTTTGCCCTGCTCGTGCCGCACGCCGATAACATTGCGCTGCTTGCGGAAAAAGCACTTACGCAGGAGCCAAAAGAGGCGCATTTGGCCATCGGGAGAAATTACTATTTAATTGCCGACTACAATTATCGTGTCGGCAACTACGATGCTTCCCTTTCATTTTTCGACAGGGCGATAATCCAGTATATTGCCGGGGAGGGCGACAGGCATTCCGATGTTGCCATGCTTCGCAACGAACAGGCTAACGTCTATCGGGAGATGGGCGAATATGAAAAAGCGCTTGCGTCATACGATATTGCCCTCTCTATACGAAAAGAGGAGTATGGGGAGAGGCATGAATATACAGCAAGCGTGATGAACGGTATCGCTTTGACTTATTGCAGGCAATGCAAATATGAGGAGTCGCTTGCTCTTCATAAAGAGGCCTATGAGATATTCAAAGAAAGGCTCGGTGAAAATGACCTCGACGTTGCCGTAGCTTGCAACAACATCGCCATATCCTGTGCGGAGCTTGGCAATTATGACGAGGCATTGGAGTGGTACGGGCGGGCAATCGCTATTTATGAGCATGAGCTGGGGACAGAGCACCCCGACACGGTTGATACTTATAGCAATATAGCCAACGTATACGCTGACAAGGGAGAATATGACACGGCTCTGGAATGGTGCGAAAAGGCAAAGAACGCAAGAATCGCCCTTCTGGGGGAAAACCATCCCGACGTTGCGACGCTCTATATGAACACGGCATTGATCTATACTTCAAAAGGACTATACGACGAGGCAGCCGAGCTGTATGAGCGTGCTATAGAAATTTTCGAGAATACGATGGGGACGGAAAGCCCAATGACCGCCGATGCCTACGATAGCTTTGGCTCTTTGTTTGACGAGCTGGATCAGTTGGATGATGCGTTGTATTGGTACGAAAAGGCATTGAAAATCCGAAAGAGAGCGCTTGGAGACTCTCACGCCAACACAGCGGGCAGTTACAACAATATCGCCGTCGTATATGAAAAGCAAGGCAGGCTGGATGAATGCTTGCGCTATTTGGACAAGGTGCGGAAAATTCGCTCATTGATTTACAGCAATGACAGCACCGAGTTTGCGGGACTATACAGCAACTACGCTCTCGTTTATTCCCAAAAAGGCGATATGAAGAAAGCCCTGCCCTATTTGGAAAAGGCGATAGAAATCCGGGAAAAGCGGCTTGGCATACATCATGACGACACCGGTATGGTCTACACAAACATGGGTATAGTCCTTGAAAGAGATGGGCGCGCCCGGGAAGCGCTTGGATGGTATAGAAAGGCTTTGGCCGCATATGAAAAGTCGTTGGGCGCCGACCATCCGCATACCGTTGATTTGGCAGAGACCATTCGAAAAATGGAGCTCAGCGGCCTGAGCTGAAATAATTATAACATGTTTCTTGCATTGTAACAGATGGCGTGTTATAAACATATTAACTTTGCTGTTGACATTTAACTTTACAGAGGTTATAATATATACACCAAGGTTAAATTGCGAGGTGAGCAGAATTGGACTACATTGAAGAAACCCTTGGCGAAAAAGTAATTCGGCACCTCTGGGACGCTGGCAAAAGCCTGCCCCCCTTCTTGGTTGACGCATACGACTTTTTTGATGCGGCGATTGGTGCGCAAAACTGCCTGATTATTGTGCCGAGGAAAGAGCTATGTGCTGTTCCGGCGCTTAAAAAACAAATTGCCCATATGCAGCAGGCGTGCGATGTGCCGGTAGTGCTGGAATTGGCGGCACTCAGCCGCCAGCGCAGGCAAACGCTGGTTGCTGAGAAGGTCCCCTTTGTCGTGCCGGGCAAGCAGCTATTCCTGCCGTTCATGGGCGCGATGCTGCAAGAGAAGTTCGACAGTGAAGCCCCGCAGGTTGAGACGCTGCAGCCGTCCGCGCAGATGCTGCTCTTTTGGTTTATCTATCAAAAATGCGTCCCGCTGTATGTAAGTCGGCTTCCTGAAAAGTTTGGCTTTACGGCAATGAGCATCTCCAGGGCGGCGGCGCAACTGATCAATACAGGCTTGCTTGACGTTCACAAGGACGGTGTGCAAAAAGTGCTGACCTCGCAGCTCCCGGCAAAAGAGCTCTTTGAAAAGGCGCGGCCATTTTTATTCGACCCTGTGCGCAGGCGGTTCTACATTGACAAAGCGGACGTGCAGGAGAGCTATTTCTCGTCGGGCGAGAGCACCCTGGCGGAGCAATCCATGCTGAACCCGCCGAATGTCGAAGTCTACGGCATGGCAAAAACGATAAAGCCCGCTTCGGCAACACTGCAATTGATTGATGGCGGGAAGCAATGCGAATTGGAGATATGGCGCTATGATCCGACCATCCTCAGCGGTAAACATCGCGCCGACCCGCTGTCGCTGGCGATGAGCCTGTCGCGCGTCCGCGACGAACGGGTGGAGATGTCGATTGACGAAATGCTGAAAGGAGTGTGGGGATAATGGTTGCGGGATACGAGAGCTTCAAAGATTGGTTTCAGGGATATGAGGACCAGTTTGTCGTGATTGGCGGCGCCGCCTGCGACATTATGATGAGCGAAGTGGGCGCGGGCTTCCGAGGCACCAAAGACATTGACATGGTTCTGCTGGTCGAGTCGCTTACGGCGGACTTCGGCAGACGGTTTTGGGCGTATGTGACGGCGGGCGGTTATCAGCACAAAAACAAGAGCAACGGCCAGCCGCAGTTTTACCGCTTCACCAATCCGGGCAGGCCCGGCTTCCCGCTGATGATTGAGCTGTTTTCCAGAAGGGCCGACGCCATAGAGCTGCCCGCCGACGCCGTACTGACGCCGCTTCCGCTGGACGACGATCTGTCCAGCCTGTCGGCAATCCTGATGGACGACGATTACTACAGCTTTCTCCAGGCGGGGAGGACTGTGATCGACGGCATCCCAATCCTTGACGCGGCGCATCTCATTCCGCTCAAAGCGAAAGCCTGGCTGGACTGGTCCGACAGGAAGGCGGCGGGGGAAGCGGTTGACAGCAGGCATATTCGCAAGCACAAGAACGATGTGTTTCGTTTGTCGGGCGTTCTTCTTCCCAGTGCCAAGGCGGAAGCTTCCGCTGCCATCATAGCTGATCTGACCGCGTTTTGCGCCGCCATGCGGAATGAGGACGTGGAT
>JGI24696J40584_12961056_pt1 | contig 10320 bp, 18 predicted proteins | sample TergutCo191P4_FD_40584 | JGI IMG/M metagenome (IMG submission 40584)
CCCCGCAGCTGCGCGAGACCGTCGCCAAAAGCGGCGTCACCGGCGGGTACGCGATTGTCTACTGTCCGCACACCACGGCGGGTATTACCATCAACGAGAACGCCGACCCGGATGTCGTGCGGGATTTGCTGCTGGGCCTGCGCGAGGCGTTTCCCAACAGGCCGCAGTTTCGTCACAGTGAGGGCAACAGCGCAGCGCACCTGAAAGCATCCGCCATGGGCAGCAGCGCCACTGTGATCATCGACGGCGGCAGACCACTGTTGGGCACATGGCAGGGCGTGTATTTCTGCGAATTCGACGGGCCGCGCAAGCGCAAGTTTTATGTGCAGATTCAGGGGGACTAATCTTGAAACTCCTCATTGATGCCGACGGCTGCCCCGTCCTCAATATCTCCGTGCGCCTTGCCCGGCAGCGTGGCATCGAATGTCTCATTCTCTGCGACACCGCACACGAGTTCAGCAAAGACGGCGCACGTACCATCACGGTCTCCAAGGGGGCCGACAGCGTGGATTTCGCGCTGGTGAATCTCGTGCAAAAGGGCGATGTAGTGGTCACGCAGGACTACGGCCTTGCTGCCATGTGCCTTGCACGCAGCGCTGTTCCGTTGAACCAAAACGGCATGAACTACACCAGCGACAACATCGATGCGCTGCTGCAACAGCGGCACACTGCTCAGAAAATCCGCCGGGGCGGCGGGCGGCTCAAAGGGCCAAGCAAACGTGGAGCGGAGATGGATCGGGCGTTTGAAACGGCGTTGACAGCGATCTTGGAAAGGGGTTCGCCATGAACATTACAGTCATCAACGGCACCGAGCAGCGCGGCTGCACCTTCGCCATGAAAGAGGAATTCCTCACTGCCATGGCTACAGGCCACAGCGTGACCGAGTATTTTCTTCCGCGCGATTGCCCCGCGTTCTGCACAGGCTGCAAGGCCTGCTTTTTCAAGGACATCAGCGTCTGCCCCCACAGGACGCACACCGTGCCGATCTGGGAGAGCATTCTGGCGGCGGACCTGCTGGTGTTCACCTCGCCGACCTACGTGTTCCACGTCACCGCGCAGATGAAGGCCCTGCTGACCACTACGGCACCAAGTGGATGGCGCACTCGCCGGAGGGGCCGATGTTCCGCAAGCAGGCGGTGGTCATTACCAACGCCATCGGACAGGGCATGAGCAAGACCGCCAAGGATATCAAGAACAGCCTCGACTTTTGGGGCGTGGCCCGGACATATGTCATTCAGCAGGCGCTGTTTTCTGCCAAGTGGGACGAAGTGCCTGAGAAGCGCCGGGCCGCTGTCGCGGCGCAGTGCAAACACGTTGCCGCAAAGATTTTATCTGCCAAGCGCGTAACGCCGCGCCTGAAAATCCGAGCGCTGTTTATCGTGATGAAATTGTCGCAGGGAATGATCGACAAGGGGGAACGCAAGGCCGGGCGCGGGCACACGGCAGACTATCTGCACTGGCAGCGCAACGGCTGGCTGGAGGGAAAAAAGCCGTGGAAGGAATAGCGTACATTACGGTTTACCTCGCCGCCATCAGTCTGCTGGCCATCATTCTCACAACGCACGACAAACGCGCCGCACAACAGCACAAATGGCGTGTGCGCGAAAGCACGCTGTTGCTCATCGCCACGCTGGGCGGTTCTATGGCTATGCTATTTACTATGCATATTATCCGGCATAAAACAAAGCATAAAAAGTTCATGGTGGGCTTACCACTGATTATCGCCGTACAGCTTGCATTGCTTGCAGCTGCGTTGCGGTGGTTGCTATGATTTATGAAAACATCGTTGTGGGCATTTTTTGCGCCCGCCCCAATCGCTTTATAGCAGAAGTTCTCATTGACGGCAAGCCCGAAATCGCCCACGTGAAAAATACCGGGCGCTGCAAGGAGTTGCTGTTGCCCGGCGCGCGGGTGATCCTGCAAAAGTTCGACAGCTCCAAGCGCAAAACGCAGTACGACCTCATCGCCGTGTGGAAAAGCGAACGGCTCATCAACATGGATAGTCAAGCGCCCAATCGGGTATTTTATGAGCATCTGCAAAGCGGGCAGTACATGGGCAGCTTCACAAAAATCAAGCCGGAGGCCCGGTATGGCGGCTCTCGCTTCGATTTTTATGTGGAGGCCGGGGAGCGCCGGATTTTCATCGAAGTGAAGGGCGTGACGCTGGAGGACAACGACGTTGTGCTGTTCCCGGACGCGCCCACCCTGCGGGGCGTGCGGCACCTGAACGAGCTGGCGCAGTGCGCGTGGGAGGGCTATGAGGCCCACGTCGTGTTCGTGATTCAAATGAATGATGTGCGGTATTTCACGCCCAACAACGCGACCCACCCGGCCTTCGGTGAGGCGTTGCTGGCCGCGCGGGCGGCGGGGGTGCGGGTTGCCGCGCTGGATTGCGTTGTCACGGAAAACAGCCTGCGCATCGGCAGTGCCGTGCCGGTGAAACTGGAGGAAACGCTGCTATGACCCGCCAAGACCTGATCGACCACTGCCTATCATACCCCGGCGCGTATGAGGACTACCCCTTCGACGACCTTACCGCCAGCGACCACCCCTGGACGGTCATGCGCCACCGCGCCAGCAGGAAAGGCTTCGCCCATATTTATGAGCGCGAGGGCCGCCTGTGCGTGAACCTGAAATGCGCGCCCCTTGAGGCCGACCTTTTGCGCGGGGCATTTGACGATGTGCTGCCGGGGTACCACATGAACAAAACGCACTGGAATACCGTGCGCGTGGGCGGCGACGTCCCGGAGGAGGAACTGCGGCGCATGATTGGGAATAGCTATGATTTGACCAAACCGAAGGGATGAAAACATGCGCCTGTTCATCGCCCTGAACTTCACCGCTGAAACCAAATCCCGCCTGCTCGCCCTGCGGGACGACTTGCGCACGCAATCCCAGCGCGGCAATTTCAGCCAGCCTGAAAACCTTCACCTGACCCTCGCTTTTCTCGGCGAGTGCGATGCCCGGCAGACCGCCGCCGCGAAGCAGGCGATGGCCGCCGTGAACTTCGCCCCGCCGGAAATTATCATAGACCGCGTGGGTCGCTTTCGCCGCGACGGTGGGGATATCTGGTGGGCCGGTGTGAAAGAGACCCCGGCGCTCATGGCTTTGCAGCGGGATTTGACCGAGCGCCTGCGTGCGGCGGGTTTCGCGCTGGAGCAGCGCAAATATAGCCCACATATCACGCTGGGCCGCGAAATTTTGACAGATGCTGCGCCCTGGGCGATTGAACCTTTCGGCGAAACTGTCCCGCGCGTGGAACTGATGAAATCTGAACGGGTGCAGGGGAAACTGACATATACGACGATTTTTGCAAGGGAGGCATGACCATGCACGAAAAAGTGAATCTATTGCAAGCGGCGAACAGCGCCGGGTTGTTCGAATACCTCAACGTCGGCCAGCTCAACGGCCATACTCTCAGCGTGTTGCAAGCGGAAAACCGCACGCTGGATTTTCACACGCACGAGCAATCCGATGAGCTGTTCTATGTGCTCGAAGGCCAGTTTGACATTGAGTTAGAAGACGGCCTTGTGCCCCTTACGCCAGGAGATTTGCTGATCATCCCCAAGGGCACGCGCCACCGGCCTGTGGTGACCTCGCGGGTGAAGTGCCTGCTGATAGAACTGGCGGGCACGTTGGATGCCGGGAACACAGGAGGGGCAGTGGCATGAACGACCTAACTGGCTTCATCAAAGATGAACTCCTCTGCCACGGCGCGGACATCGTTGGCATCGGCGATTTGCGCGAACTGCCCGCCGAGGTGCGTAGCGGCCTGCCCATCGGCATCTGTGTGGCTGTAAAGCACCAAAAAGAGGTGATTCGCGGCATCGCGGCGCTGCCCACGGTTGAGTACCGCGACTGGTATCACCGGCTCAACGAGCGGCTCGATATGCTTGTAGCTCTGGGCGCGGAGGCCCTGCAAATGCTTGGCTATCAAGCGATTGCGCAAACGCGGGCGCGCGTGGGTTCCGGCGAGGACAGTCTGCACACCGCGCTGCCCCACAAAACAGTTGCAACCCGCTCGGGCGTCGGCTGGATCGGTAAAAGTGCCCTGTTGGTGACCGAGCAATATGGCTCCATGGTGCGCATTTCCAGCATTCTCACCGATGCGCCGCTGGAAACCGCGCAACCGGTCAATCAGAGCAAGTGCGGCGATTGCATGATTTGCACCAACGCTTGCCCCGCCGGGGCTGTCAGCGGCAGGGCGTGGAAGTTGGGCCTGCCCCGCGAGGCGATCTTCGATGCCGCCAGGCGAGGTGATCACCATCTGCGGCAAGTGCATCGAGGTGTGCCCGTATACGCAGAGATATTTGAATAATCATAGCGAGGAGAAATCACTATGACCAACCCCGTCCTGTCCGCCATATCCGACCGCCGCAGCATCCGGCAATACAAGCCGGAGCAAATCTCCGAGGAGCAGTTGCAGGCACTGCTGCGCGCCGCTGTGGTGGCCCCCAGCGCACGGAACTTGCAGCCCTGGCACTTTACCGTGGTGCAGGACGCCGCTGTCCTCGCCGAGGTCAACGCCGAGGCCACAACCATTTTGGGCCGCGAGGGCGATATCTTCTACGCCGCGCCCACCGCGATCTTCATCAGTGCCGACAAGTCCAGCGACTGGGCGAAGCTCGACAGCGGCATCGCCGTGCAGAACATCGCCCTTGCCGCGCAGTCCATGGGCTTGGGCAGCGTGATCCTGGGCCTGCCCGCCGCCGCTTTCAAAGGCCCGCGCTCGGAGTATTTCGCCGGGTTGCTGAAATTCCCCGCGACGCATGAGTTCGCCGTCGCCATCGCCGTGGGGTATCCTGATGGCACGAAAGAGGCCCACCCGGTGGAGGATGGTCGGATCTCATATATTCGTTAGCCGCGCAGTTGTGGCACAATAGCCTCCCGCCACAGCGCATAGCCCAAGTCATTCAGGTGCTCGCCGTCCCTGCGGAAGATGTCCTTCAGCGGCACGCCTTTCTCGTCCGCAAGTGCAGCTGGAATGTCTATGTATTGCACATTGCCGTGCTGCGCGTACTCCCGCACCAGGCGATTGCACTCCCTGTCAGCTTGCCAATGCGCGCTGTATTGATTGGTCAGATAAATCCCCGCATAGTAAATCTTCGCCTCCGGTAAGTGCATATGCAGCGCTTCAAATAACGCCCGAAGGTGATCGAACGCAGTCTCAGCAGATTTTCCACGCATGTGAATATCGTTCGAGCCAGCGAAGATAAACACCGTCTTGGGCTGGCAGGGCAGCACCAGATTGTGTATAAAATCAACCCACTGCGCCGCCGTGCTGCCGCCAATGCCGAAGTTGCGCGAACGCAGGGGCAGCATATCCCCGGCAGAGGTTCGCCAGAATTCCACGCTGGAACCGCCGATGAGGACGATGTCCGCAGGGCCGACTTTGCGGCGCAGCAGGCGCGCGCGGGCGCGGACGTAGAGGGCAATGATGTTCATGGCAAAAAGAACTCCTGCAAAATCCGCACATAATTCTCCGGTTGGGCCAAATGGGTCACGTGGTCGGAGTCGATGCGCATATATTCAGCGCCGGGGATCAACGCCACGGCCCGGTTGGCCTCGTTTTGATCCATTGCACCATAGAACGTGCCGTCCGCCAGGGTCTCAAAGTTGGCGTGGAGCAGCAGCGCGGGGCACTGGATTTTTGCCAGCGCTTCGACATGGTCGAAGCCCTCGTTCCAGCGGCCCTCGTGGAACGCCGCGCCGAACTGCGGGTCATACAGGCCCATGCCGCGCACAGCGGCAGTGATTATGGCGAGTTTACGCTTTTTACTTTTCATTTTCTCTCCCTCACAGTTACCCATACCACATCCCCCGGTTGCTTGCCGATCCTTGCCCGGATATCCTTCCGCACACCGATGATATAGCACACTGAGCCGTCCGGGTTCGTCACGCCCATGTTGACAATGCTGCCGTCATAAGGTTCGCCGTCGAAGGTGGCGTGGACTTTCACCCGGCCTTTGCCGAACTCGGCACGGATGTCGTAGGGAAAAGCAACGTAAGCGCCGCCGGGGTTGGCGGGGTGGATAACGGCGTCGTATTCATATATTTTGTTGTTCATATCGGAAAGTTCTCTAGCGCCACCAGCATGTGAAACACCAAAAACACCGCGCTCGCCGCCGACGTGGGCCAGACCTTCCCGGCCAGCCCCGCGCAGAAAAACGCCACGGGCGGCAAAATCACCATGGGATACAACACAATATTGCCCTGCACCCCAGCGAAGTAAAATCCCCAGCACAGCCAGTACAGTGCAATCGCGATATAGCTGATGATCGCGGGCGCGCTGCGATGCAGCCTGTTCGGTACGGTTTTGTTGATAAGAAACAGCAGCAGCACTACGATCATCACGCCCAGAATGTGCTCGCCGTACTCGATGAACGGCAGGGAGGACACGTTGCCCTCCAGCCGATTTTGCGCGGGCGGGAATAGCGCCCAGATAATGTTGGGCAGGGCTTGTGTGGCGACAATCAGCGCGCCGTAGTAGGAAAAGCGCAGGCGCAGGTTTTTCATGGAGTCTCCTTTTTGCTACGCAGCATCTTTCTTAGCGCTTCGAGCTTTTCAGACGGGAAATCATGGTGCCACTTAGTCCCATATGTGCCTGCGCCGTGTTTGTGTTGATACGAATCGAACAGCTTCAACACCTGTCGCGCATACCGCTGCAACGAGCAAATGAAAGTCGTTTCCTTGATTTTCAGTACAACTTCTTCCGAGTCGATTAGAACTGCCTCAATTGTTATTTCGTCCGGCTCAAGCAGAATGCGTTTCTTGCAGCTTTGTCCTTTGAACAGGCAGATCGCTATCTCAATCAGATCGGATAAGGTATCATAGAGAACATGGGATGCTATGAATTTTTCGGCGGTGCTCTCGTTTGATATTGATATTTCTGCCCAGCCTGCATCCAGTGATTCTAAAGAAAGATGCAGTTTATCCCGGTTCTCCTCCGCCGACATAAACCCCGCCACCAGCGCCTCTGGCAGCCCAATATCACAGACCTCCGCTTGCCCGAAGCACGCGCTCCCCGGCGACAGCGCGCAGGCCAGTTTGCCCAGTCCCATCATGAGCGTTTTATCCGCCTGCACTGCCACACCCATGATTTCCCCGGTGTCGCCATCCACGCCGCTGGGCAGATCACAGGCCAGCACCGGCGCGGGCGCAGCGTTGATTAGCCTAATCGCATGTTCGTACAATCCAGATACTTGCCGGATTAATCCTGTGCCCAGCAGCGCGTCGACGATCAAATCACACTTGATATTATCTAGCTCCAGTGTAATAGGCAAAATCACACCGCCTGTCGCCTGGAATTCATCAGCAGCATTCTTGGCAAGACTGCCCTCCGGCAGGGCCTCCGCGCCAATGCCCCAGACAATAACGCGCCTGCCCCGGCGCAGCAGCTCCGCCGCGCAGACATAGCCGTCGCCGCCGTTGTTGCCGTTGCCGCAGAAGATGCCGATGACGCCCGCCGGACACATCGCCAGCGCGGCGCGGGCCAAGGCTTTGCCCGCGTTGTCCATCAAGTCGGATAGGGAGATGCCATATTCGGTTGCGGCGCGCTGTTCGGCCTCGCGCATTTGGGCGACGGTGTAAAGGTGCATGTTCACTCTCCAGTCACGCTCTGTCTCAATCTGCTGGCATATAGGTTTTGCGGTTCCTGAGCCATCGGATCACTTCCGCCTGCACATCAAGTGCATCCACCCAAAAGTCGGGCGTGAAGCCCTTGCCCTCCGCGCAGTCATCGGGGTTTTTGCACAGGTTGATCATGTTCGGCACACGCAGCACAATGCCGGAATGCTTCAGCTGATAGCTGGCGACGTTTCCGAATGTGTTGCAGCCCATAGAGTTCTCGCCGATGAAAATAGCATTTTTCAGGCTCTTTGCATATAACACGGAAGTCTCGCCGGAAGAGCCTGTATCGCTGTTCATCAGAAAATACAGCGTGCCGTTGTATGCGCCTTTTTCCGGCTCACAGTGGTCTGCGTCAGATAAAATCCATTTCCGCTTGCAGGGTCTGCCTTTGATAAGAGGTGAAACCAGTTTTGCGCTGTACTCCTCGCAGCAGACATACCCGTTCAGCCCGTGAATAAAATCACGTGGGATGCGCGAGTACCCGCCCTCATTGGATAGGTTGTCCCATATCAATCTGTCTGTGTCGGCGCATGTCTTTCCAATCGCAGTAATATCCGTTTTCTTATCAAGCGGAGGCGCAAAGTCGCAGCAGTTGGAGCGCACGATGCTAAGGCCGTTCTTCTGCTCTTTGGCCAGACAGATATCGCCGCTTTTCTTGACTGCGGAAGCCCTGCACTTATGTACATCGACTACTACAATTTCATCATTCATTTGCAATTGCATGGAACCAATCGGCTCCCATGAACGGCGGCCAACCAGAAAATATTCTTTTCCGGCAGGGGAAAGCGTTGGAAACAGGCAATCGGTGTTTGTGATTCTGCTGCCCTTTTTTACGCGCTGATCCTTGCTTGCGGCGACAATATAAGCGCCGTCAATTTTTTCAGCCAGTATGTCCGCAAAATAGGCTGAGTACACTTTAGAGAAACCGAGCCTGCCGGTCATCGGCGACGCAAAGCAAAAATGGTTGTCCACAATGCCTATATCAAAGGCGCTGTGAATCGTCCGGCAAAAATCGCTGACATAGATTTCACTGCGGCTCTCAATTAAAGCGCTGATTTGCGCGTAACACGCCTGAAATGAAATCCCCTGACGCTCCCAATATTCCTTCCCTGAATATCTGTTGTCAATCACATAGCGCAGCTGAGCAAGGTCGCCTAATGCCGCCTTGCGCGGGATTGCGCCCTTATACTTCTTGATTTTATGCAAAGGCGCTCTTGTAGGCTCCGAAATAAACGGAGCTAGAATCGAATGGGCTGTGGTGGATTTTCTCATATATCCTCCGGCTCCCGCCCACGCGGGGGCTTTGTCATAACAATCTTTGTCCTGTACATACAGTATACAGCATTGCGCCGCTTTTTTCAATGCCTGCCCAAAATAAAGTGAGGATAAACTCTGCTTGACTTTCCTTCCATCCAGAGCAATCATGGTGGCTGGCCTATGCCGCCATCAAATCCATGGGAGGTTTTCAAATTGACCGAAGAGCAAAAAAAGACCATCGCCACGATGCGTCGGCAGGGTGTGACCTACGCCGACATCGCCGCCGCAGTGGGCGCTACCTCCACTGCCTTGAGAACATACTGCCACCGTCACCGTGACGAAATCGATGTTCCCGCCGCGCCCGGCAAGGCCAACGGCTATTGCTACAACTGCGGTCAGCGGATTGTGCAGGCCCCAAAACGCAAGCCACGCAAGTTCTGCTGCGACCGCTGCCGCGAGTTGTGGTGGAACCAAAACCGCCACGTGGGCAAGCAGGGCCTGCGCCTCAATTGCATCTACTGCGGCAAAAAATTCTATGCCCGCAAGTGCAGCGGGCAGCGCTATTGCAGCCACGCCTGCTACATCAACCAGCGCTTTGGGGAGGTGCCCCAGCAGTGAATTTTACCCCAGAGCGCTTTCAGACTGAGCTGGATTACGCCACGGCCATGCTGCTTCTGCGCGAAATCCTCGCCGCCGGGCTGATCGACGCGAAGGATTTCACGCGCGCGGAGTGCCGCTACGCCGAGCGCTGCAAGCCATTTTTTCGGCAGAAATAACGTCCAAAATGATACAAGAAACCCCGCGATAGCAGGGGCATCTTTGTCAGGTTTTTAGGCGCTTCAGCCCTTGACTGTAGGCAGATCTTACGCTATCATGAAACGCGGAAAAGAGGTGAATCGTTTGTATATCAAGAAAATCAAACTCCCTGCGCCGCCGCTGCCCCGGCACAAACGGGTAGCGGCCTATGCCCGCGTCAGCGACGGAAAAGAGGCAATGCTCCATTCGTTAGCGGCCCAAGTGTCGTACTACAGCGATTTCATCGGCAAGAACCCGGATTGGGCCTATGCGGGAGTTTACTCCGATGAAGCGTACACGGGAACCAAGGAAAACCGGCCAGGTTTCCAGTCCCTGCTCGCCGAGTGCCGTGCTGGGAACGTGGATCTCGTCATTACAAAATCCGTCTCGCGCCTGGCTCGAAACACCGTCACAATACTCAAGTCCATCCGGGAGCTGAAAAGCCTCGAGGTGGACATCTTTTTTGAGCAGGAAAATATCCACAGCCTGAGCGCCGAGGGTGAATTGATGCTCACCATCTTGTCGAGCTACGCCCAGGAGCAGTCGAGGCAAGTCAGCGAAAACTGTAAGTGGAGAATCAGAAAAGACTTCCGCGAGGGGAAACCCAACATCGGAAAGTTGCTGGGGTATCGCCTGAAG
>JGI24696J40584_12961053_pt1 | contig 10297 bp, 8 predicted proteins | sample TergutCo191P4_FD_40584 | JGI IMG/M metagenome (IMG submission 40584)
CTCGAGAAGAAGTTCAAGATCGCTCTTTCCTACGGAATGATAGACGAGGCAACGAACTGCATAGCGAAAATAGAGCACACATACTCGACCTATCCGGCCCTATCGGGGATGAAGAACGAACTTAGGCCGTTGGCGTCGAAGTACACGGAGTTCATCAATACCGTGGACCTCATGTACAAGCAAAGGAAGTTCTACGCGCTGAGAGGCGTTGTCGACGATGCGAAACTGGATTTCACAAAGATACTGAACAACCCTGACATCGAAAGGAAGTATGACGAAGCGGTGCAGAAGGTCGTTGAGGCGGACAAGATATGCGAGCGTGCCTCCGCATCCGGGGATGCAAGCAATACCATGATGATGTACGTTACGGCCGTGGAGATGTGTCCCGACCACCCTATAGCCAAGGCAAAAATGAAAGAGCACCCTCCCGATTCTCCGGCCGACGCGACCGCGCAGATAAGGGACGGAAAGGTGCTGCTGAAGTTCGCTGTCCCGGAAGAGAGGGCAGGCATGACGTTCTGCATCTTCAGGGGAAAGGATTCCATTCCGGCGGTCACCGACGACACGGCCCCTCTGGCAGAGATACCGGGGAGCGTCCATCTGGACAAGACGATGGATCCTGGCGTTGATCTTTATTATTCAATATACTCAAAGAGATGGGGAATACTTTCCAGAGAGGCCGCCTCATGCGGCCCCGTGATGGTGTTCAAGGAAGTGGAGAACGTAAGCATCGAGCCGGTCGAAGGCGGTCTGAGGCTGATATACGAGAAGCCCAAAGGCTGTTCGAAGGTGCGCATCTGGAGAAAAGAGGGCACATCTGCCGCAGGCACCGGGGAAGAGGTCGAGATAATGCACGGCGGAGAGACCGTCATCGACGACTACGGTCTGAAAGGAGGCGTGAAGTATCACTATCTTTTTGTTGCCGAATACAAGAACAAAGGGCGCACGGAAAGATCGATGGGCAGCGCGTTCTCATACACGACCACGAAGTTCCCGGAGCCGGTAAGGGACATGGAGATCAGATGGAACAAGGCAGATGGTTCTTTCACGGCCAAGTGGAAGAGCAAGGAGAAAGTGGTCCTTTATTCGTCGCCGAGAAAGGTGAACATGTTCGGAAGGATGGTCAAACTTGACGATCTGAACGCATGGATGAAAGAGATACAGCCGCTTGAGGTATATGAGAACGGGATGAGGTTCTTCCTTCCGGACGGTGCGGTCCAGTACATTTACCCGATGATACCGGCCGGGAAGGTCGCCGTCAGAGGCAAGGACATAATGGTAGCCAACCTGAAGCCGTTCAGGGATGTGGAAAAGAGAATGAGCGGTAACGGCTGCGATGTGACGATGACATGGCCGAACGGCGCGGACTTCGCCATACTGGCGGTCAAAGAATCATCGGCGGCATCGGGACCGGACGATCTTGAGGCCGAAAGGATCACGATCACCAAGGACGCATACAGCAAGGACAAGATGGTCAGGATACCGATGGGGAACTCCAAGAAGAGGGTCGTTACGCTGTACGCGGTGTATGACGTTTCAGGCGAGAGGATGACATCGCGCGGGATGAGTTTCGACATCTATTCCGGAGCATGCAGCAAGGTCAGATACAGCATGGTGGTCGAAGGGCCGTCAAGAGCGGAGCAGAGAATAATGCTGAGCATAGATACCGACCGCGAGGTCAGCGAACTCCCTCCCATAACGGCAGTGGCCGTCAAAGAGGGGATACCGCTGAAGATCTGGGACGGGGAATCGATATGGTCCACCAACAGGCCGATCCTCCTCAGCAACGGAAAGGCGACTGTCCTGTTCACGGCGAAGGAGAAGGTCGATATCAGCAAAGTAAGGCTGTTCTTTGTCAGGGAAGAGGACTACAACGTGTTCAGATTCATACACCCGCTCTACAAGGAGAAGTGAAGACATGGCAAGAAAACCGGAGCCGCAGACCAGTACAAGTTCGATAAAATACACATGCCCCTTCTGTTTCAGCTCGATAGATCTGAAAGACATACACTATCAGTGCACGAATCCCGCCTGCACGAAGATATTCCTCAGAGAGCTGGACGAGAAGGGCGCGCGCAAATTCAGGTCCAAGAACCTTGAGGAAGAGATAGACATAGAGAACACGATCTTTCTCGGAAAGGACCCGGCCGGCCCCTCGCCCGTCACAACGAAATACCATGTGATAAGGAACTCGTCGGGGACATGCGACGTATGCAGGAAACCTGTGTACAAAAGGCTCTGCCCCAGCTGCCACAACCCGATCCCGCAGGGGGCCGAGGAAGAAGGGAGCACAGTATTCGTGTTGCTCGGGCCCAAAGGAGTGGGCAAGAGCCATTACATAGCCGTACTGATCAACCAGCTGAGGAACTCGTTCTCGCAGGAGTTCGGGGCCACTATGAGCCCGGCCACCGACCGTACGACCCTGAGGTACAGGGACATGTACTACAAGAGGCTGTATGAGGAGGGGAGGAAGCTTGCGCCCACGCTCTCTTTTGAAGAGAGCAGGGAGTCGAGGGAACCGATGATCTACTACCTCAGGTTCTTAGAGGGGAATTCCCCGCGCGTCTATACCCTGGCCTTCCTGGACACGGCCGGAGAGGACCTGGATTCCGCAGGAAAGATGATGGGGCTCAACCTGAACTCATTCATTTCCAGGGCATCCGGGATCGTTTTCCTGGTGGACCCGCTTCAGATACCCTACATTAACACAAGGATACGCATGGAGAACAAGCCGCAGGTAGGAAGCAACGTGGCCAATATGCTGTCTGACATCGCCAGCATAATCAGGACCAACAATTCTATCAAAATGAAGGATCCCATACCGATCCCGCTCGCGGTCGTGCTGACAAAGTCGGATGTCCTGATGAAGGCGCCGGAGAACGATGAGGAGGACAGCATATTGTTCGGCCTCAACTCCTCTCTTTACATTGAAAGAGAAAAAGGAAAGTTCGACAAGACAAACTGCGAGCAGATAAGCGCCGAGATCGAGGAATACATGCGCAGGGTGGTGTCGAAAGGGTTCGTACAGATAGTCAAGGAGTTCAAGCAGCACTCTTACTTTGCGGTGTCCGCCCTCGGAAGCAACCCCACCGGGAACGTGCTTACCAGAGGGATATCGCCGATGAGGGTAGAAGACCCGTTCATATGGCTCAGCGAGAGCTTGGAGGAGAAGAAGAGATGACAGAGAAGAAAACGTCCAGCAAGACCAGTAAGTTCAAGAACTTCCTGGTAACAGGCTCCGTTGAAGAGAAGGATAAAGAAGGGTACGTCGCAGAGAGGATGCCGCAGGGGGAACCCCCAGCAAGCATAAGGCCGCCGGAGCCTGAGTGCAGGGATTCGCCTGAGTACCAAGGACCACAGGAAAAAGAGACCACTGTAGAGGACATAATCGTAGAGGAGACGGCCTTCGGCGGGCCGGAAACGGAGTATGAATCTACCAAGGGACCGATCCAGGCAGCGGACGCAGGCCGTCTGGAGGAAGAGATCATCGAACTCAAGGGGATGGTCGCGGGCCTGGCATCGGAACTGGAGAAATATACGACGTCAAAAGAACAGCTGAAAGAGTATTCATCGGTCGTGAGCAGAAGGGATTCGGAACTCGCGAACAGGAAGCTCATGGTAATGCTGGAACAGCTGTCCGTTATGAGGGAGGATTTCTTCAAGCTCTGCGGCGGGATTAATTCTAAACTGGGCAGTTTCTCGGCAAAGGACATACTGGGTTCATTCGAAGCGTTCGGGGTCGACATGGAGAACATCCTGGTCGACTGCGGCGTTCAGATAGGACCTAGCAAGTTCGAGAGACTGAACACCATACACCAAAGAATCGTCGACGTCATACCAACCGACGAGGAATCTATGAACGGTATGATAGCGGAGAGAGTGTCGGACGGGTACGTGTACCAGGGACGCGTTCTCTTAAAGGAAAGAGTAAAAATCTATAGGTTTTCTGAAAGCAAAAGAACAGAAGGAGATGAAAAAGAATGAGCAATGAATATGTGATTGGAATTGACCTGGGCACGACATACTCGTGCCTGGCGTTCATAGATGACGAGGGCGACCCGATTGTTGAGAAGAACTTCGAGCAGGAGGACACAACGCCGTCGGTCATCCTTTTCAATGAGAACGGAGAGATAATAGTCGGATCGCCCGCTAAAGATATGGCAATAATGTATCCCATAGAAAGAGTGGTCACCGCCATAAAGAGGCAGATAGGCACAGACTATGAAGTGGATATTGACGGGGACAAATACACACCCATCACTCTCTCGGCGGCCATCCTCAGGAAGATGATCAACGACTTCAACGACAACCATGGAGTGGAAGTGAGCAAAGCGGTGATCACCTGCCCCGCATACTTCGGACAGAACGAAAGGGATGCCACGAAGACCGCCGGCTACGTTGCCGGCCTTGAGGGAGTGACCATAATAAACGAGCCTACCGCAGCGGCGATATCCTTCGGATTCGGCACGGGAACGGGCGGAAAGAAGAGGGTCATGGTATATGACCTCGGAGGCGGAACGTTCGATGTTACCATACTGGAGATCAACGGCACAGCATTCACCGCCGTCGCAACGGACGGAGAAAGGCTCCTCGGAGGCAAGGACTGGGACCAGGTGCTCACCAAGATCATCAAGCAGAAGGTGTGCGAGGAGAACGGCATCGACGAGAGCGAGCTTGACGACGACGATGATGTCAAACAGGCCCTTATTCTTGACTCAGAGACGATAAAGAAGAGGCTGTCATCCGCAGAGTCGACCAAAGGAACGCTCACTGTCGGAGGGAAGAAAGCCGTCTACACAGTAACGAGGGCAGAGTTTGAGGCCGCAACGGCGCCACTCATGCAGACGACCCTTGACATAATAGCAAGGGCGCTCGCATCAAAGGATTTCGCCATAAAGGACATCGACGACGTCATCCTGGTAGGAGGTTCCTCCAGGATGCCTCAGGTCAAGAACGGGATAACCCAGAAGTACCCGGATGCCAATGTAAGAGTGTTCGACCCGGACCAGTCCATCGCGAAGGGAGCAGCCTTGTTCGCAAAGGCGCACAACTGGGCCAGCGCAGAGGAGTCCGCAGCCGCCGCGGCAGCGGGTGGGACATACGCCCCCAAAGAAGGAGAGATAACGGTTCACAACGTCCTGAGCAAGTCATTCGGCATCAAAGCGATGTACGATGACGGAAGAGAGATGATATCCAATATCATCTTCAGGAACGAGGTGCTCCCGATAGTCTCGACCAAGACGTACTTCCCGATAGATGACGGGCAGACATCCATCAAGGTGGAGATATACGAGAACTCCGCCTCCAACAACGAGGACGGAAAGAGGATAGACCTCATTGACGGATACAGCGTGGGAGAGTTCGAGATGGATCTTCCGGAAGGAGTGACCAGGAGCACCCCGATAACCGTCAAATTCGTCGCCACGGACGAAGGAATACTTGTTTCGCACGTCGACTGCATGTCCCAACATGCCGAATACCAGCTGCAGAACAAACTCCAGATGTCCGACTCCGAGATCAAGGATTCTCAGGGACTGATGGAGAAGGTCAGCAAAGGGAACACCTGAACAAACAAGGGGCGCAAGCCCCTTTTTTCTCAAATATATCTTATTTCAGGCCGAGCTGCCTGTACAGCTCTTCCCTTTCTCTTTTGGATATGTCCCTGTAACGGCCTTCTTTGAGATCTCCCAGCGTAATGTTGACCACCCTTATGCGTTTGAGGCTCTTCACATCATAGCCGAGCCGGTCGCACATCCTCCTGATCTGCCGGTTGAGCCCCTGTCTCAGGATGATCCTGAACTCTCGGGGGCCTGTCTGCTCCACAGGGCACTTTTTGGTCAGTCTGCCGTCGTCGAGGGTCACGCCACCCGACATTTTATTCAGGAACTCCATCGTAAGGTCCTTGTTCACCCTTACGACATACTCTTTCTCGTGCTCGTTCTTTGAGCGCATGATCTTATCCGCAAGATCGCCGTTGTTCGTCATCAGAATAAGCCCCTCAGAATCCTTGTCGAGCCTTCCGATGGAGAATATCCGTTTTGGATATCCGATGAAGTCTATGATGTTGTCCACATCGTTAGGGTTGGAGGTAGAGGTTATCCCGGCCGGCTTATAGAACGCAAGGATGATGTCCTCTGTAACCCTTTTTACTTCCTTACCGTCAACGCATACTATGTTCTCCGGGAACACTTTATCGCCGAGCACCGCACTCCGTCCGTCAATGGTGACACGCCCTTCCTCGATGATCCGGTCCGACCCTCTTCTTGACGCCGCCCCTGTTTCGCTGAGGAACTTGTTGAGTCTTACTCCCTCCTGCTCTTCTTTGTCTCCGGCCATGTTCAGCGGTAGCAGGGCCGATATTTTAATCTATTGTTCATTTATTGTATGAGCGAACATCCGATGTTTGGAAAAAAGAGATCGGGACCCGTCATAAAGACGCAATATCTGAAGCTTCACTGGGATACAGAGGATCCATTCGTATTCGCCTCTCACCACACTGATGATTATCCGAAAGGAAATGCTCAGCAGGCACCGCCTCTGCACGAAATAGGCGGAAGGAACCTTGGGAGGGATTACAAAAAGAACTTCGGTTTCAGGATGTATCACGGGAAGGTCGTTCCCGGTTTTCCCATGCATGCGCATTGGGGATACGAGACCGTCACGATACCGGAGACAGGTTTCATCGATCATTTTGATTCTCTTGGCAACCAGGGAAGATATGGGTTTGGAGACGTTCAGTGGGTATCGGCGGGCAGTATGTACCTGCACGATGAGATGTACCCTCTTGCATACGACGACCGCCCCAATCCCAACGATATAACTCAAATAATGATCAACATGCCTCTGAGGTCCAAGGGAACCGCCCCGGATGTCAGGATAATGTGGTCAGAGAATATCCCGATCATCAAAAGAAAGGATGAGGGGGGAAAAGAATATTCTATCAAGGTCATTGCCGGAAGCTTTGACGGCACGGATGCGCACCCTCCCAATGAGATCTCGTGGGCTGCTGATGAAAAGAATCATGTCAGGATATTGCTTATAAAAATGTCCCCCGGATCGAAAGCGGTATTGCCGACGGTCTCTCCGACGATCAACAGGAACCTCTATTTCGTCGAAGGCGGCACCGTAAGGCTGGGTGATGAGGAATATGAGACATCGCAGAGGTTCAAGCTAGATGGGAACGCAGACGTAACTATCGTCAACGGGGACGCCGAAGGAACATATTGGCTTCTTGAAGGAGAGCCGATAGGCGAGAAGATGTCATCTTTCGGGCCGGTCATACTTGACAGTGACAAGAGCGTCAGGGAAGCCATGAACTTCATAAGAGAAAATGAGTTCGACAGCTGGCCCTGGGACCTTGTAGACAAGTTCCACCCCAAAGGGACCGGAAGGTTCATCCGTTTCTCTGATGGGAGGGAGGAAAGACCTCCGGTCTGATCCTTAGGACAGCTTATCCTTCAGGTTCTTGTCGTTCTCCGTCAATATCCACAAGAACGGTTCAATGGCGTTGTTGTTTTCGCCGAGGGATGCGACCTTGAAGTATCTGACTGTATTGAACGCGGACTGAGCGATATCGACGAACATCTTGTGGCTGTGGTTGATCAGGAACTCAGTCGGGGATGTCTCGGCGCTGACCGCGGACTTTGTCCTCGGATCGTCCATCTTTGTAAGCACCACAGCGAACGGGACCGTGGATTTTACCGCAGGGCCGTATCCGTTGATCTCTGTGTACATATGGTAAAATGATTCGAGAGTCGCGATCGGAGTGTTCTTCGAACCCTTTGTGGGAGACTGGGAGTGGTGCAGTGCCAGGACCTCAAGCGGATCAATGACGAAGATTATCCCGTCGTTGTATCTGTAGTATTCCTCAAAGAGGACCTTGTCTCTGTCCGGCTGGAATTCAACCCCCGATATGTCGTTTATGACCACCTCTTTCTCCGAAAGGTCCCTAGACCTAAGGAAGAAGTATTCCGAATCCAGTTCTCCGGGGCGGGTCGGGAGGGCACGCTGCTTCTTGCGCTGAGCATCGACGGAAATGCCGTCCGATATGACCTCGCAGACGATGCCTCTGTCTTTTGCAAGAGCGGTTATCGATTCAATGGCCGACAGCATCATAGTGGTCTTCCCGGAACCGACCGAGCCCACAAGAGACAGCACGATGGGTTTGGCATCATGAGTGAACATCTCTCCTTTGCAATGCGGGCATACGGCCTTCATTTTCCCCCTCGCACTGTTTTCGTTCGTACAGGGTATCTTATGGCCTTTGTTGCACGTGTGGTACTTCACGCCGTATTTATTCGGGACGGGGAAAGACACAACAAGCCCGCACATGCATTTTACATTCGGCTGGTAGAAGTTCCTTTTGCATTTAGGGCACACCGCATACTGCGTATCCCTGTCATATATGGCACGGTCCTTCGATGCTGCCAGTTTGATCCTTATGTTCATAACGGCCCACACGATGACGAAAAGCACCGCCAGGATAATGTCCGCTATCAGTGCGAAGGGAAGCATGAACGGTACGAAGATGATCGGAAGTATGATAGGTACCTTCTTCAGCCTCCAGGCTGCCGTCAGGATGTTCCACGGGATCATCAGGCACAGCAGGAATCCCCTAGGCCTGTGCGTGAAAAGATATTCTTTCGGATCATCGCTGCCTCCCTTCAGGTCCCGGGTAGGCTTTGACGCACACCCAGCCGCTACTAGCGCGAACCCGATACCGAATAAGGCCGCAGTGATTATATTGACATTCTCATCGCTGAATCCGGTGTAGAGCCCGATCAGGCTCCAATAAGCATCGTGTATCGGATCGGGCATAAAGCCGCCGTCACTAAACGGAATGCTCTGGATCAGGAATTCTCCGTCATATATATTCAATATGGTAAAAACAAATGAAATAATTATGTAAACTAAGGCAATCCCAATAAGGGGTCCCATCAATGCCTGGTTGGTTCTATTCATCCCCCTTAATATGAAGTTGAGAAGATATAATTATTTTCTACATATTCAGGCAAATAACATATAAACCAAGGACGCACTACCATATTTATGGTAAGGCAAGTGAATGCGGCACACATCCTTGTAAAAACAGAAAAAGAAGCCAAAGAACTCAAGGAAGAAATAATAAAAGGGAAGAATTTTGCAGATGTCGCTAAGAAACGATCCGCATGCCCGTCTGGAAAGAGCGGCGGGGACCTGGGATGGTTTGAAAAGGGGCAGATGGTCGCTCCCTTTGAGAATGCAGCATTCAATGCCAAGAAAGGCGATCTCGTGGGGCCGATCAAAACAGAGTTTGGATGGCACCTGATACTCGTCAAGGACCAAAGGTGAACACCGGGGGAAATGGCATGAGTTTTTTTGATAGATTCAAGGTAAAGAAAGAAGAGCCAGCTGAAAAAGAAGAACACATCGCGGAAGATGTGGAAGAGGAAATAAAGCTCGAAACCATTGAAACTAAAATTGAGATGGAAATGGATGATGCCGAATGGGCAGCATCCAAAGATAAACCCCTTGAAGGAACTACAGAGGAAACTAAAATGGCAGAAGAGAAGAAAAAGGCGGCAGGCAAACCTGCCGCGGCAAAGAAACCTGCAGCAGAAAAGAAAGCAGACAACAAGGTTTGGCACATAACAAAGAGGACCGATGACGGCATGTGGCAGGTCAAAGCGGAAGGCGCTGCGAAGGCCACAAAGCTGTTCAAGACAAAGGCCGAGGCGGAAGAATACGTAAAGACCCTCAAGGCCAACAACGAAGGATCAAGAGTTGTGAAGCACAAAAAGACCGGGGAATTTCAAACAAAATAAATGTGGGCATCCCCCACATTCCTTTTTATTTCCGATGGGCATAATTCTACAACATATATAAAAAATAATCATAATGTCTGCCAGGCATCAAAAATTATGGGTTCTTTACATACTATAACAGTAAGGTGGATATAGGCAGTTTTCGATATAGGTATTAAGAGGTGATACAGTGGCTGACGCCAAACCCAAAAAGGATGACAAGAAGAAATGCGGCTCCAAAGCTCCCGCAGCGCCAAAGAAAAAGTAAGGCCGCATTTGTCATGAAAACCTCTTAATCTTTTTCTATCTGCTGCCGTGCATTCTTGACGATTCCTTTATATACTTCGCGCATCGCCAAAAACCTCAAAAAATTCACCAGCCAGATCGTTTTGGTGGGCCCAATGCGATTTGAACGCACGACCTTCCGGTTATCAGCCGGACGCTCCAGCCAGTCTAAGCTATGGGCCCGTACTCACTCGAATAAGGACTTACCATATAAATCTTGTCAATATCGG
>JGI24696J40584_12961052_pt1 | contig 10285 bp, 9 predicted proteins | sample TergutCo191P4_FD_40584 | JGI IMG/M metagenome (IMG submission 40584)
AAAGAGACTTTCTTAGAAACCGACCCTGATCTGGCAGGTGACATCATCCGTAATGGTGTACTGCTTACCGGTGGCGGTGGCATGTTGAAGATGCTGGATACCTACCTGACTAACGAACTCGAGGTACCGGTCTATGCCTCCGACACCGCCTTTACCAATGTTGTGGTTGGTTGTGTGCGGGCACTAGAGAACCCTCAGGCTCTACAGCGTTCCTACACCCAACGTTAGTCTTAGGGTGCTGCATGGCGCTCCCTAATCAAAACAGCCGGCGCTTGAACGCCACTGTGGTCCTGATAATCGGGCTGCTACTCTCGGTGGTATCGATGACCGTCTGGGTGCGCGAAGGTGAGGGAGGTGTATTGCATCAGATACATGATGTGGCAACCATTATTACAGCACCTTTGCAGTCTGCCGGTTATTCACTGACCTCGCCTTTACGGTCTTTAGGTCGGATGGTCGACAACAATGGGCTATCCAACTCAGAGATCGAGGCCCTACGCGACGAAAACGAGCGTCTGCGTTCTGAGATAATCCGCTTGCAGGAAAACGAGTCTGAGACCCAGTTGCTCTATCAGTTGCTGGAGATTCGTGACGCTTACGGTTTGGAATCTGTGGGAGCTCGGGTTATCAGCCGTAGCCCAGACTCCTGGAATCGAACAATCACCATCAACAAAGGCACCAATGCTGGTGTTCGGGTCGGCATGCCGGTGATGAGCGCCAACGGTCTGATCGGCCAGGTGGAAAGTGCTGGCCCAAGCAGCGCTGTGGTTCGCCTGATTACTGACCAGAACAGCGGGGTAGCTGTCTTTATCCAAGGTAGCCGGGCTGAAGGTATCATGTATGGCTCGCCGGATGGCACTCTCTACCTGCGCTTTATTGGTCTGGATGTCGATGTTCAGCCCGGAGCGACAATTGTCACTTCCGGAGCCGGAGGGGTCTATCCGAAGGGTATTCCGGTAGGCACTGTGCAAAGCGTCAGCTTTCTACCCTCCGATGTCGAGCAGTCAATAGTCATCAAGCCCCTAGATCGTTCAGCTTTTTATGAGGTGGTCTTGGTGATCATCGGCGATGAGTCAGAGATCCGACCAGCAGACGGAAGCACACCGAATGACGGCGGCGGTGGCGAGCCGAGCGGTGGCAGGAGCGGTGGCGAGCCTAGCAGCAGCGGTGTCGTGCTGAGCAGCAGCGATGGCGAGCCCAGCAGCAGAGCCATCCCTCCTAGCAGCAGCAACCAACCAAGCAGTAGCAGCCAACCTAGTAGCAACTCCAAGCTCCTCAGCACCAGCGTGCATAAGGAGAACAGCTAATGCCAACCCGCCAGTTTTGGACAACAGTACTCAGCATGGTGGTGGTTTTCATCTTGCAGGTGGCAATCGCGCCCAGCCTGGCTTTAAGCGAGGTGGTGGTAGAGATCAGCCTCTGCTTTGTGATTGTCAATGCCCTGCAAGTCTCCCAGAGTGCTGCCACAATCTGCGCATTTATCCTCGGGGTATTGATCGATCTAGCCAGTGGTAGCCCCTTGGGGGTTAGGGCTTTCAGTTACAGCCTGGTGGCCTACTCCATAAATCCGCTGGCCGGGGCAACGATGTTAGACAGTCTCTTGGCTCGCTATATCGCTTTGGTGGTTATGGTTTTCAGCGGCGAGCTGGTGATTGCTTTGCTACAGTCGATCATTGGTGTTGATAGTGATTTGACCCATTCCTTACTGACCCGGGTGCTGCCAGGTGGCCTGTATGACTCGGTCGTAGGCCTGTTTTTTCTGCCCCTACTAAGGTCAAAGAACAACCGCGATATTCGTCAACCGAAGTCTAAGAAGTCTTTGAAAGAGACCTTACCACCCGTCTAGGTTATTCCTAGCCAGGTAGTTCGAAAGCTGTCAAGCAGAGCAATGAGACCAGAAGTCATATCATTAATCATCGGAGTCGTCACCTTTATAGTGGTGCTGCTGGCCCTGTTAATCGGGCTTGACCTGCGTAATCGACGCCAGAAAGAGATAATAGTGCACCGCAGCTTCGGGCGGCTGGCTGGGCCGTCCGGCAGTGCCAACATCGACATCCCTAAAGAAAGGGAACAACCGACCGAGCCTGCACAGGATAAGAACCGCTGGCGTTTCTATGCTTTCGGGATGCTGGCTGCTGGGGTCTTTGGTAGCCTCTTGGCCAGACTCTGGTCATTACAACTGCTCTCAGGCAACACCTACATTCTGATGGCGGAGCAGAACCGCCGCTCCACTGTAAAGATTCCAGCAATCAGGGGGCGTTTGCTTGACCGTAAGGGTCGGGAACTGGTTGGCAACCGGGCGACTATGATTGTCACTGCTCCGAAGAGCGTGGCCGACAACCGCAACCTGGTACACCGCCTCTCACTGGTCTTGGGCGTACCCAAAGGGGTAATCCGGGCTAAGCTACTAGACGATCGGGTAGTCGCTACTGCCAACCGAGTCTTAGCCACCGACGTCAGTATGCGGGCGGTAGCCTATATTCAGGCCCATCGCCACCTATTCACGGATATCACAGTCGAATCCAGCACCATCCGTTATTATCCCTTTGGTACTTTGGCAGCTCATCTGCTGGGTTATATTGGCCCGGTGACCGAAGAAGAACTGCAGGCTGAACCTGAAGACTCCGTTTATACTGGCGGAGACTACATCGGCAAATCCGGCGCTGAGTACGCCTATGAGCAGTATCTGATAGGCCAAAAAGGCCAGCGAACCTTTCAGGTCGATGTCTATGGCAATCCGACGGAGCTGGTCGAAGAGATTCCAGCCAGCAATGGGGGTGATGTTTGCCTGACTATCGATCTCGACCTGCAGCGGGCCACTGACCGAATACTGGCCCAGGTCATCGCCTCAGCCCGTGACATTGGACGCCAGTGGTGTAATGCCGGCGCTTTGGTGGCGATGGACATTAACGATGGCGGCATCTTGGCTATGTCGTCTTATCCGACTTTTAACCCGGAGCCTTTCACCCAGGGCATCTCCCAAGACCTTTGGGATATGTTGAACAGCGAAGAAGCCGACTACCCCCTGATCAACCGGGTGACCACCGGCCGTTATCCGGCGGCTTCGACCTTTAAAGCCTTCACCTCGCTGGCTGGGTTGCATCATGGCCTAATCAACGATATGACCGAGGCCTATTGCACAGGCTTTTGGGATGAGTACGGCAGTGAGTGGGGACAGCGTTGTTGGATTTATCCCTATGGTCATGGCGAGGTAAATTTTGAGGAGGCGGTCAACCAGTCCTGCGACTACTTCTTCTACAATCTGGCGGTGGCCTTCTATCAACGCTGGGCGATGTTGCCTGGAGAAAATCTCGAGCGGCCCAACGAGTTGCAGGAGTATCTGAGAACCTGGGGCTTTGGCTCAGCGACCGGCTTGGATGGATTTGCTGAATCATCTGGGCGGGTACCTGATGCGGCTTGGAAAAAAGAGATATTCATCGATACCCCTGAGCTTTACGATTGGTACCCGGGCGACATGACCAATATGGTCATCGGCCAAGGTGATTTACTAGTTACTCCCTTGCAGATCTGCAATGGTTATGCCGGCATCGCCCGTCGCAAGATGCTCAAACCGCATATATTTCATAGGGTATTGGATACGCAAGGCCGTACTCAGGTCAGCTACCAGGTGCGGGAGAGTGATGTGCAACCGGAGATCGATTTATACAACATCGGGCGTCTGGAAGTGGGCTTAAGGCGAGTCATCGAGCGTAATGGTGGGCCTTTCAGGCAATTGCCGGTAACTGTCTATGGAAAGACCGGAACTGGGGAGATTGCCGCTGCCAAAGAACACTGTTCGTGGTTTGTGGCTTATGCTCCGGCTGAGAATCCGCAATACTGTGTAGCCTGCTTAGTCGAGCAAGCCGGGTCGGGAGACAGCGTCGCGATGCCGGCAGTACAGCAGACCCTGGCTGCCATTTATGGCGTGGATATCGGGCCAGTGCAGGCTGGCAACGGAACGAGCGAGCGCTGATGCCCAGTATCTCTCTGACAAAAAACCCCGTTAACCAGCGCATCAAGTCTCGACAACCGTCCTTGCTGAAGAAGGTCTTTTTCAGTGTTAATTGGCTTTTGCTGTTGGTGGTTGCCGGCCTGGTCAGCCTAGGCCTGGTAGTAGTCTATAGCGCCTCATATGGCAATCCCGACTATTCCTTCTCCCGCCAGTTTATGGGGGTTGGGTTGGGTTGTTTGGCTATGCTGCTGTTCTGGGCATTCGATTATCAACTGTTGGCCCGTTTGACCATCCCCATCTACATTCTGGCCATCCTCTTAGCCATATCGCCTCTGATACCTGGCCTTGGAGTCGAGGTCAATGGTGCTCGCAACTGGATTAATGTTTTCGGACAACAAATCCAACCCGGTGAGTTTGCCAAGCTCTTGATCATCATAGCCATGGCGGCACTGGTAGCTCGCTATCGCGGCAAGTTACAGTCAGGTAAAGACTACCTGTTCTGCCTGGGAGTCATGCTGCTCCCCGTATTATGTGTGGTTTTGCAACCAGATCTGGGTACTGGCCTGGTTTTTCTGGCTATCGGGCTGACCATGCTATTTGTCGGTGGAGCCAACCGTTGGTGGTTGGCCTTGACGATGATCTGTGGTGCGCTGGCCATCGTCGGAATACTGGCTGCCGACCCGCTGCTCGACAATCTGGTCGGACATGATGTGTTAATCAAGGAGTACCAGATCAACCGTTTGCTGGTTTTCATGAACGAAGACCTCGACCCCGCAGGCCTCGGCTACAACCTGCGCCAAGCCAAGATTGCCATCGGCTCTGCTGGCTTCAGAGGGGCCGGTTTCATGCAGGGCACCCAGTCCAGCTTGGGCTTTCTGCCCGAAGCACCGACTGATTTCATCTTCTGTGTGCTAGCTGAAGAGTTCGGCTTCCTGGGTTCGCTGGTGTTAATCAGCCTGTACACCCTGCTGGTGTTAATCAGCCTCCGAGCAGCTCTCAAAGCCGATGCCTTCGGCGCACTGTTGATTGGCGGGGGATTAGGCATGTGGGTCTTTCAGATTCTCGAAAACATCGGCATGACCTGCGGAATGATGCCAATCACCGGCATCCCGTTACCCTTCATGAGCTATGGCTCGTCATTCATGATGATCAACTTCTGCATGGTTGGCTTGATTATGTCGGTCAGTATGCGCTCCGCTTGGCAGGCTATGCAAAAGCCCGCCATCGACCCAGTGGCCATCGACCGGGCCGCGAGCGAGCGTCGCTGGTAGCCAAACCACCACGGCGCCAAGAGTATGATAGACCGATACACCGGGTGTATCGTGGAGTGATTGAAAGTAGGTAAGATGAGATTAGGACTGCCGGTTGATCTGGGACGTATCCGCGAATTGGTCAGCGGTACTGAGAAGGAGAGCCTTAAACCGCTAAAGCTAGAGCTTTTTGTGGATGAGACCGTGTCACCAGCCTTACGGGCTGCCGCCCGTGATTGCTTTCGTCCAGAGAGCCCGAACCTGACCGTGTTACCGGCCTCCTATGGTATGGCGGTCAGTTCTGAGATTACTGATTTCGAGGTCTGCGAGTCCGCTGACCTCAGTGTGATTTTGGCTGGGTCTTCTCCACTGAGTGCTGTTCTGATGCTGCAAGTTCAGTTCAAGCAGCGTCCAGTGGTGATCGTCTGTGAGGATCTGGCAAAGTTCATCCCAGCTTGGCCGACTGAGCTATTGGACATCGACAGTAGTAATCTGGTTGCTCTCAGCCCAAGTGTTTTGGAGCAAGAAGGCTTGCCGGCTTTGTTTGCCAACCTAGCTAAGTGGATAATCACTACGCAAGCTGAGAATCGTCTAGCCTGGGCCAGGTCGCTCGGGTTTGTGCGTCAGGTGCTGAGCCGGGATATCGTGAATCAAACCTCGATGCAAAACGGGGTGATAGCGACAGTCATCTTCATCCCTGGAGCAGATCTGCCAGTGCTGCTCATCAACCAGCTGCGCATGTTCTTACGCCTAGCTGCTATCTATGGGCTGCTACTAAACAACCAGCGCTACCGGGAGCTGCTGGTGATTGTCTTGACATCCTTTGGTTGGCGGGGCTTAGCTCGTCGGCTGGCCAGCAGCCTGCCTGCTGTCAGCTGGGCAGTCAAAGGAGTGGTCGGCTATTCCGGTACTCTGGCTTTGGGCAAAGCTGCCGAAATGTACCTGGAGCAACTACGCCTCAGCTTAGAAGACGGTGAGGCACCTGAGCAGCAGGAGCAGCAGATCTTACATGATGAGGCTTAAGAGTTGTGGATAAGTAACTGGTCGCTCTGCCGCTGCGGTTAAGCTTATGATGTGAGCCGCCGTAGACCTGCCTGTGATATGAAGGAGTCTTTAACCACTGTTATGACTATGGCTACTATTGAAACTGAATCACTTTGGCCGCAAATCGAGCCTTTGCTGGCTCGGGTAGAGAGGCCTTCTCGCTATATCGACCATGAGTTTAACCGTTTATCCAAGCCTGATGCTTTATACCAGGCGGTCTATGTCTACCCCGACACCTACGAGATTGGCCAGTCTAACCAGGCTATCGCTTTGCTATATGAGATAACTAACCGCATAACCGAGGTCAGTGCGGAGCGAGCCTATCTACCCTGGCTGGATATGATTGCCTTGCTGCGTGAGGCTCAGATACCGCTGTTTTCTTTGGAGAGCTGCCGGGCCTTAAGTGACTTTGATTTGCTTGGTATCACCATCCCCCATGAGTTGGCAGTTACCAATATCTTAGAGGTCTTGGATTTGGCTGGTCTTCCGCTGCGCAGCTCTCAGCGTGATTTGCGCTTTCCTTTGGTCATTGGTGGTGGACCAGGCTGTTTTAATCCTGAGCCACTGGCGCCATTTTTTGATCTGATTGCTATCGGTGAGTCAGAAGAGCTAATTGGTGAGTTGATTGCTGAGCACCGCCGCCTGATGGCAGCCGGTGTTGGCAAGGCTCAGATGCTGGATGAACTGGCTGCTATCGAGGGAGTCTATGTACCCAGCCTATATGATCAAAACGATGCCAGCTTGGTGCTTGGTGAAGGTGCTGGCTCGGTTGGCAGCAACGCTAGCTCACGCGCTGATGCAGATATCAACCAGAGACCGAAGGTACGCCGTCGGGTTTACATGGGTTTCAGTCAAAATCTACCCGATTGCAACCTTGTCCCTTTCACCGAGGTCACTCATGACCGCTTGACCATCGAGGTCTTACGCGGTTGCAGCCGGGGCTGCCGTTTTTGCCAGGCTGGTATGACTTACCGTCCGGTACGTGAGCGGTCCAGTGATGCGATTGTCGCTGCGGTCACTTCTGGTATTGCCCAGACTGGTTTTGACGAGGTCTCGCTGGTCTCGCTCTCAACAACAGACCATTCGCATATCGAGTCCATCCTACGCCGACTAAATGAGCGTTACCGCAATACCGGGGTCTCTATCTCACTGCCCTCCCAGCGCCTTGATGCCTTCGGTGTCCAGATGGCCAAGCTGGTCAGCGGCGAGAAAAAGAGTGGGTTGACCTTCGCTCCGGAGGCTGGCAGCCAGCGGCTTCGGGATGTGATTAATAAAAACGTCAGCGAAGATGACCTCTTCAGCTCAGTAAAAGCAGCTTATTCTGCCGGTTGGCGGCGCTCAAAGCTCTACTTTATGATTGGCCTACCCAGCGAGACTGATGCCGATATCCAAGCTATCGCTGACTTGGTGAACCAAGCCTACAACCTGGCTAAAGACTCAGTTGCTGACAACCAGCGTTCCCAGGTCAGAATGACGGTCTCGGTTGCGGTCTTTGTGCCCAAAGCTCAGACTCCTTTTCAGTGGCAAGGACAGTTGCCTCTAGAAGAAATCCAACGAAGAATCGAGCTGCTGCGCCAGGCTGGGCTGCATAAGGGTGTCGATTTGAACTGGCACGACCCACGAGTATCGCAGGTCGAAGCAGCACTGTCTCGGGCGGGCCGGGAAGCTGCTCAGTTGATCGAGGCAGCTTGGCGACACGGTGCCTTGTTTGCCGCTTGGAGTGAGCGCTTTGACTATCAGCAATGGCAAGCAGCTGCAGTGGATGCCGGTCTAGATCTGGCAGAGCTAGCCGAGCGGTCTTATCCCCATGAAACCTTACTACCTTGGGAGCATATCGACAGCGGGGTCACCCGAGAGTACCTGCTGCAGGAGCTAGAGCGGGCGCGTGAGGGATTGACTACGCCGGATTGCAGCTTCACCAGCTGTCAGGATTGTGGGGTCTGTGAGGGTAGCATTCAGCTTGATGTGGAGGTCAGCCGGCATGAATGAGCTGTTTCGGCTACGGATTCGCTTTGCTAAAGCGGGGCGGCTGCGCTGGCTTTCTCATCTTGAGCTGACCCGCGCCATGGAGCGTTTGATTCGACGCAGTGGACTGCCATATGCGGTGACTCAGGGTTTTAATCGCCACATGCGCTTTGCGCCTGGCCCAGCTTTGCCCGTCGGTTGCGCTGGCCAGCGGGAGCTCTTCGATGTCTGGTTGACGGCTTATATTCCAGCGCCCCAGGCTTTGGGATTGTTGCGACTAGCTGCAGCAGAGACCATAACCATACTAGACGTGCAATACATTGCCGGTAAAGCGCGAGGCTTGCAGGCCACCCACACCATTAGCGACTACACGGTTGAGTTGGAGTTGACTCGGGCAGCTAGCGGGCGAGATAACAGCGATGGTTTGCTGGTAAGCTCTGAGGGTGGGTTGGCAAGCTCTGAGGGTTCGCTGGCAAGTTCTGAGGGCGGGTCGGCAAGCTCTGAGGGCTCGCTGGCAAGCTCCGACGGCTCGCTGGTAAGCTCTGCCAGCTCACCGGCTAACTCTGCAAACTCACCGGCAATCCCCGACCTTACTGCCTCAAACCTGCAAGCAGCTATGGATGAATTCATAGCCCAAGGTCTACTGGAGGTCATGCATAAAGGCAAGTTGAAGCGCTTTGACCTCTCGAAATCGATAATCGGTGCCCCGCTTTTCGAAGCCGTCGCAGACCAGCCGGGCTGCTTTCGGTTTAACTGCACCCTGCTCAGCTCAGAGAGTGGATCGCTCAGGCCAGAACAGCTGATCTTGGCAGTCTTTCCAGAACAGCTTTCAGTGCGCACAGTTTATCGTAGAGACCTCCGAGAACCTTAAGCATTATGTAGCAACTTCACCTAGCACAGCAGCAACTGCTGCTTCACCTGGCATAGCAGCAGCAGCTGCTTCACCTGGCATAACAGCAACTGCAGCAGCGACCCTTAGCATTACCAACAAGAAAAACCACACAGCTCAAACAATCACCTGTTCCGCAGTTGCTCGCAGCACCAAGCTGCTCCTTCTGCGACTGCTTACAGCAAAAACGCTCTTCTCCACAGCGCTAAGCTACTTCTGCGCAGCGCTAAGCTACTTCTCCATAACGCTAAGCTTCTTCTGCACAGGTCAGCTTCTGCGAAACCAACCTCTGCTAGGCTATAATCTGTTATCAGTAAACTAGCTTAAGGAGTAATTATGGCCAAAGTCATTGTCGAGCCCGGCGTCTGTGGATTCACCGCTGAGATCGAAGCCATCAGCGAGGATGGTATGGAGGTCAAACTGACTGTCGATACCGGGTGTCCGGCGATCATCGATATGATTGAATCGCTCGGTGACACCTACGATGGATACGAAGTCGTCTTCGCTCATCCGGGAGCGAACCTCTTCTACCAGTACGCCACCGAACATAACTTTCCCCAGCATGGCGGTTGTGTGACCATCGCCGGAATCACTAAGGCTATCGAGGCAGCTTGCAGCCTGGCTTTGCCGACTAATGCCTCAATTACCTTTGTAGGCTAGAGTTTGACAGCTCTATCAATCGACATCGTCGCTGTCGGCCGCTTGAAAGAGCGCTACTGGCGCGAGGCAGCTGACGAGTACAGTAAACGCCTGTCTGCCTACTTAACACTGAAAGTCTGGGAGATTGACGATCGAGCACCACTGGCTCTGAGCGACTCTGAGACCCTGGCTAAAGAAGCCAAGGACATCGAAGCCTGCCTAAGCAACCAGAAACTGACCCGTCCGCTGATTCTATTGGACAGTCGGGGAGTGATGACTTCCAGTGAGGCCTTGGCCGAGCTACTGGCCCAACAAGAAATGTCTGGCCAACCTAAAATGACCTTCATTATCGGTGGCTCCCTAGGTGTGGATAAAAGCGTGACATTGTTAGCTGACCAGCGGCTGTCCTTTGGGCCGATTACCCTGCCACACAATCTAGCCCGTATCGTCTTGCTGGAGCAGCTATACAGGGCTTGCCGCATCAACCGCAACGAACCCTACCACAAATAGGTAAACTTCCAACACCGCGCAGCCGCTCGCATTGCA
>JGI24696J40584_12961051_pt1 | contig 10283 bp, 7 predicted proteins | sample TergutCo191P4_FD_40584 | JGI IMG/M metagenome (IMG submission 40584)
CACCTACCAATGACGGGCTTCGACTTCGCTCAGCCAACGCGCTGCTCATTGACCGTACCGTTGGCTGAGCGAAGCCGAAGTAAACGAAGCAATCCAGAAAAAAATAACAAAACTATATCAGATTAACAATACCTATGCTTGTATTGTCCTGCCTTTCAGGCAGACGAGTGAGGTATTGTTGTCCGCAGGTCAACGACCTGCGGTTATGAAATTTTTGCCTTTCAGGCAAAAATAGTACCTCAAAAAAAGAATTAACCCTGTATTCTTTTCTTTTTGAAATAGAAATTATTTCGTTATATTTGCAGCCGTAAAAAAATGAAACTGAAAGTACCCGCAGTTTGTTGTTTTAGAGCAAGATACAACACAACAAACTGAAATTAATCTAACAATAAATGAAAGAACAGGAACTTATAGACTTTTTTAAACGAACAGCAAAACAAAGAGAAAAATGGAACAAACGGAACCGTTATTATCATCGTTTGCTGGAGAAATATTTTTCGTTTATCATTCCTTGCGGGCGGCGTGTGTTGGAAATTGGTTGCGGTTCCGGCAATTTGCTCAATGCAGTAAAGCCTGCTTATGGCGTGGGCATTGATTTTGCGCAGGAAGTGATTGACATTGCCAAAGAAAAATATCCGCATTTGCAATTCCAAACAGACGATGTTGAAGATTTGCAATTGAATGAAACATTCGATTACATCATTATCAGCGACACATTCGGTTGCCTGTGGGATGCGCAAAAAGCAATTCAAAACCTGCGCAAACTTTGTCACGCGCAAACGCGGATTGTGATTTCTACTTATAGTTTTGTGTGGGAACCGATAGTAAAATTGCTGGAATTTTTGCACCTGAAACAAAAATCATTTGTGGCTAACTGGTTTTCCGGTAAGGATATACGCAATCTGTTGTATCTGGAAGATTTTCAAGTGATAAAGAAAGAAAACAAAATACTTTTTCCTGCCAATATTCCGGTATTGAAAACTATATTCAACAGTTTTCTTGCCAATTTGCCTTTGTTGAACGGTCTTTGTCTGGTAAATTTGATAGTGGCGCGTCCGTTGCCGAAAGAAGAAAAGCAGGCAAGTGTTACGATTGTGGTACCGGCGCGGAATGAGCGCGGAAACATTGAAAATGCCATCAAGCGAACACCGGATTTTGGAACTTCACAAGAATTTATTTTTATAGAAGGCAATTCGCAGGACAATACTTATGAAGAAATAGAGCGGGTGCAGGCAGCCTATCCTGACAAAAACATCAAAATAATGCGGCAAACAGGTAAAGGCAAAGGCAATGCCGTGCGCGAAGCCTTCGATGCGGCAAGCGGCGATATACTGATGATACTCGATGCCGACCTGACGATGCCGCCCGAAGAATTACCGAAATTTTACGAAGCATTGTGCCAAAACAAAGGAGAATTTATCAACGGCTGTCGTTTGGTGTATCCGATGGACAAAGATGCAATGCGCTTTTTGAATTTGCTGGGCAACAAATTTTTCGGTGCGTTTTTCTCGTATCTGCTTGGTCAGCCGCTGAAAGACACGCTTTGCGGTACAAAAGTACTGTTTCGCCGCGACTATGAAACCATTAAAGCCAACCGCTCGTATTTCGGCGATTTTGACCCTTTTGGCGATTTCGATTTGCTTTTCGGTGCGGCAAAACAAAATCTCAAAATCACAGAAGTTATCATACGCTACAAAGACCGTGAATATGGAAGTACGCAAATCAGTCGTTTCAAACACGGCATTTTACTTTTTAAAATGAGTTTCTTTGCGGCACGGAAAATAAAATTTATATGAAAAATCAAACATTTGCAATTAAAATCGGGAATTGCCTTTACAAGCATTGTTTTGCTTTATACAAAGTGATTTATCCTTTGATGAAGCGGCAACAAGATGCTGAAGAAATCAGTTTAATGCGAGCATCTATTGCACCGGGCGACACTGTTTTGGACATTGGAGCCAATATTGGCTTTTATTCCCGCCTGCTCGCTCAATTAACAAGCGATAAGGGACGGATTTATGCTTTTGAACCGGACGAAGAAAACTTTGAGCACCTGAAAAAGTATGTTGGAAACCTGTCGAATGTTACGCTCAAACACGCTGCGGTAAGCGATAAAACGGATATTGTTACGCTTTACAAATCGCCGATGTTAAACGTGGACCATCGCACTTATCCTGTTGATAATTATGTTTCCAAATCGACCGTTGAAAGCGTTGCTATTGACGATTTTCTGCCGCCAAACACAACGGTTGCTTTTATCAAAATGGATATTCAAGGTTTTGAAGCGATAGCGCTTCGGGGAATGAAGCAAACCTTGATAAACAATGTGGAACATCTGAAAATGCTGATGGAACTGTTTCCGGCAGGATTGAAAAAATCAGGTTCTTCGGCGGTTGATACGGTTAATTTCTTGCACCAATGCGGCTATCGTGTTTATCTGATTGAAAAAAACAAACAGACATTGCTCGATATGGATACGGTGGCAACAATGAACGATTTAAGCGATGAATTTTATTTTAATGTATTGGTAAAAAAAGATTGATATGGCACAAAAAATCAAACAAAAACACTCCACTCCCAAAAAAACAAAAACCTCTCCTGTGCAACAAAAAGTGGAATTGTTCGATAAAATGGAGAAATTTTTTACGCGGCACAGTCAAGCCTGTCTGTATTTGTGTCTTGCTGTTGCCTTGCTGTTCTCGCTGTTGCTTTTTAATGTGCGGATTACAGACAGTAGCGACGATGCATTATATATAGAAGCAGGTTATCGTTACGCTAAATCGTTTTTTAACTATTATTATACTTCCACAGCGCCTTTGTATTGTATGTTTTTGGCTATACCAATAGCCATTTTCGGCGTCAATCTGATTTTGCTGAAAATGTTTTCCATTGTCTTTTTTCTGCTTGGCATTTTCCTTTATTTCAGGGCTTTTCGAGGTAGAATAGAAAACATTGTTTTGCTTCCGGCATTATTTTTAACGGCGCTGAATTCATTGTTTCTTTTTTATGCGGGACAAACATTTACGGAAGCATTTACATTATTTATGTCGGGTTGGTTCTTTTGTGCATTTTTCAAACTCGACGATGCTACCGAAACCGGCGCAAACATAAAAGAAAATTGGGGCAAGTTCCTTCTCGTTGGTTTGTCGGCTTATTTGCTGTTGCTTGCCCGGAATGTGGCAATTGTCATACCGCTTATTATACTGATTTATTTTCTGTTTCAAAAGAAATGGCTTACGAGTTTGCTTTCGCTTTGTTCATTCGGACTTTTCTACGGCTTGTACAAAGGCATTATAGAACCGCTTTTTTGGGGACATTTGAATTTGAAAGGGCAATATGCAGCGCAAAGCAATATGATGTGGTTAAAAAATCCCTACAATCCGGGACTTGGCACAGAGGATTTCAACGGACTCGTTACCCGCTTTTTGGAAAATGCCAAACTCTATTCTACGCAACTTTTTAACATAACAGGCTTGAAATCGGAAGCAGTGGCTCCGTTTAATTATACTTTTGTTGCCATATTGGTAGCATTTGCACTTGCAGCCCTTGTGTTTTCCATTATTCGCAAAAATAGACGCATTTGGGCGGTGTTGCTCTATGTATCGGCATTCTTGTCGGCTACATTTGTATCTCTTGCCACATCTTGGGCGCAACCGCGTTTGATAATGGTTTACCTGCCGCTGATAGCCATTTTCGTGTTTTATGCTTTTTGCGCTCTTTTGCGAATAAAAAAAATACGTTGGCTGCAATGGACTTATCCCATATTAATTGTATTATTTTTGTTTGTAAATATAAAGAAAGTCATTGGCGAGACGGAAAAAAGTTTGCCTGTTTTGGAGCAAAATCTGGCAGGCGATAAATATTACGGACTTACCCCCGACTGGATAAATTATTTTAAAGCCAGTGAATGGGCAGCGGATTCTTTGCCGAAAGAAAAAATTATTGCTTGTCGAAAAGCGCCTATGTCATTTATTTATACCGGCGGCAGAAGTTTTTACGGCATCAGTTCCGTACCCTCAACAGTACCGGATTCGGCATTGAAAGTCTCTAAATTCGAGCATCATTTTGCGGCAACAAATCCGCAAGGAATGTTTGTGCGTACTTACGACAGCATATTGCCCTATATGAAAGGATTGGCGATGACAGACAAACAGACTTATTATGTTTTTGATATTCCCGACAAGACATTCGATTTTTTTGTTTCGGATATGAAACTTGCCAACAATAAAACGTATTTTGACACGCCGCAACTACTGTTGGATTCGCTTAAAACACACGATAAAAGTTTGGTTGTTTATCCCGACCAAATGCTCGACCGTTTGCGTAAAGACAGTGTTACTTACATCATAGATGCAAGCCTGAGAGCCGACCCGAACAAAAAAACAGAAAATAAAATTACGACCATTACGCGGTGGATAAATTTTATTCAGGCACAATATCCTAATACTTTTGAAAAAATACATCAGATAGGAAAAGATGACGAAGAACCGGCTATGATTTATAAAATCAATTATCCAAAAGAATGAAGAATTTGATAAATAAATACTTAGTCAAACAGAACGACAATATTTTTTTACAAATGTTCCGGTATGTCTGTTATGGTATGATAACGGTTGGTGTGTGTTTTTTGGTATTGTATTTTTTTACCGAAGTAATAAAATTGCACTACCTCATTTCCAACGTCTTAGCCTTTCTTGTAGGACTTCCTGTCAATTATTTTTTGTGCAAAAAATTCATTTTTAGCGACGGGATAAAAAACAAAAAGTTGGAATTTATCTTTTATGGCGTATTTAGCGGATTGGGCTTGTTGATTGACTCCGGCGTACTTTATCTCTTAACAGACTTGGCAAATGTATATTATCTGATAAGCAAAATTTTCTCTTCTTTTGTCGTTTTTCTTTGGAATTTTGGTAGCCGGAAACTGATGTATATAATTTACGGCAATTATCAATAATATTTTATGTTTCTTTTATGGAAAAATTTGCATTAAAAGACATCAATCAAGCCGCACAAACCTTTATTGCACAAATGGGCGATAACAAAATTTTTGCCTTCTACGGCAAAATGGGCGCAGGAAAAACCACTTTCATAAAGGCGTTATGCGAAGCATTGGGCGTGGAAGACACGGTAAACAGTCCTACATTTTCTATCATAAATGAATATGATATGCCCAATAGAAAACGTATTTTTCACTTCGATTTTTACCGTGTAAACAACATTCAAGAAGCGTTGAATTTCGGCGTAGAAGAATATTTTTACAGCGGAAATTTCTGCTTTCTCGAATGGGCAGACAAAATTTCAGCGCTTTTGCCTGATGACATTGTAAGCGTGTATATTTCTGAAAATGAAGACGGTACGCGCAATATCCGTTTTTAACACATCTTTTCTCAATGGCTTGAACATTCAGAGTTGCGTTGCAACATATCTAAATCATTTCCAACACCCGCGCTACCGCTTTTTCAATCCCCGCAGGATTTTTCCCGCCGGCAGTTGCCAAAAATGCCTGTCCGCCGCCGCCGCCTTGAATTTCTTTGGCGGCTTCGCGTACCATTGTCGAGGCATTAAATCCCGCATCAACAAGCGTTTGGCTGAGAAAAACGGTGAGAGATGGTTTTTCTTCATAGACCGTCCCTGCGACAAAGAGGAATTTCACGCCGGAAAATTTATCTTTGAAAAAAGAAATAAAATTTTTATACAAATCGGGCGACACGTCGCCAATGTAGCGTATCACTTTCACATCGCCGATGGTTTCGGCGCGTTGCAGTAGTTTGTCGCGCAAATCGGCGGCTTGTTGCGACACGTAATCTTCTACTTTTTTCTTTAAATCGCTGTTTTCGTCAAACAGTTTTTTGATTGCCAATTTCACATCGGGTACATTGTTAAACAGTTCGCGTACAGCCATTTGTGTGTCTTGTATTGCCTCAATTAAATTTTCGGCATTTTCGGCGGTAACAGCCTCTATACGGCGAATACCCGCTGCAATGGAACTTTCGGAAAGAATTTTCAAAAGTCCGATTTCGCCGGTGGCTTGCACGTGTGTACCCCCGCAAAGTTCAGTTGAGGTACCGAAATTAATCACGCGCACCGTTTCGCCGTACTTTTCGCCGAAAAGCGCCATTGCGCCCATTTCTTTGGCTTCTTTTACCGGCACTTCGCGGTGTTCGCAAAGCGGAATATTGCTGCGGATTTTCTGATTTACCAAACGTTCTACGGCGCGTAATTCGTCTTTGGTCATTTTTTGGAAATGCGAAAAGTCGAAGCGCAGCACTTCGGGCGACACAAACGAGCCTTTTTGTTCAACGTGCGTACCCAAAACCTCGCGCAATGCCTCGTGCAAAAGGTGCGTTGCCGAGTGGTTTGCTTCGGTGGCGCGGCGGTTTGCAACATTTATATGCAACCCAAAATCTTGATTGATATTCGTTGGCAATGAATTGGTTATGTGAACGGGAAGGTTGTTTTCCTTTTTTGTATCAATAATTTCAATTTCACAATCATCTTTCGTGCCGCACAACCAACCGCTGTCGCCAACCTGTCCACCCATTTCAGCATAAAACGGCGTTTTTTCCAAAACAATTTGATAAAATTCCTTGCCTTTTTGTTTTATTTTTCGGTAACGCAAAATTTTTGTAGTTATATAATGTTCGTCATAACCGATAAATTCAGTGTTGCCTTCATTGAGAATCACCCAATCGTCAGTTTCTACGGCAGCGGCATTGCGGGCGCGTTCTTTTTGCTTTTGCATTTCGGCATCAAATTCCTTATTATTTAATGTAAGGTTCTTTTCGCGCAAAATCAATTCTGTCAAATCGAGCGGAAAACCATAAGTGTCATAAAGCGTAAAAGCATCTACGCCGCTGATTTCGGTTTTGCCTGCCTTTTGGGTGTCTGCCATTACCTTGTCCAACAGGCGAATACCCGTTTCGAGCGTGCGCAAAAACGATTCTTCTTCTTCTTTGATGACTTTTTCTATCAATGTTTTTTGCGCCGGAAGTTCGGGATATGCTACGCCCATCGTATCAATCAATGCGGGAATCAGTTTGTACATAAAGGCGCTGCGTTGGTTCAAGAAAGTGTAACCGTAGCGCACTGCACGGCGCAAAATCCGGCGAATGACGTAACCTGCTTTGGCATTGCCCGGCAGTTGTCCGTCTGTGATGGAAAAAGCGATAGTGCGGATATGGTCGGCAATGACGCGCATTGCAATAGCGACCTTTTTATCTGTGTTGTATTCAACGCCGCACACGCGACCAATTTCGGCAATTATCGGCGTAAAAACGTCCGTATCATAATTGGAACGTTTGCCTTGCACTGCCATACAGAGGCGTTCAAAGCCCATTCCGGTATCAATCACCTTGTTGGGCAGGGGTTCGAGCGAGCCGTCAGCCTTGCGGTTGTATTGCATAAAAACATTGTTCCAAATTTCGATAACAAGCGGATTGTCCTTATTGACAAGGTCTTTGCCCGAAACTTTGGCGCGTTCTTCATCATTACGGAGGTCAATGTGAATTTCCGAACAAGGTCCGCAGGGACCGGTATCGCCCATTTCCCAAAAGTTGTCTTTTTTGTTGCCGTTGAGAATGCGGTCTTTGGGTACGAATTTTTCCCAAATTTCGGCGGCTTCGTCGTCGCGCTGCAAACCTTCTTCTTTTGAGCCTTCAAAAACGGTAACGTAAAACCGCGCTTTGTCCAATTTCAGCACTCCGGTCAGATATTCCCACGCCCACTCGATAGCCTCTTTTTTGAAATAATCGCCAAAAGACCAGTTGCCCAACATCTCGAACATTGTGTGGTGGTAGGTGTCGTGTCCGACCTCTTCGAGGTCGTTGTGTTTTCCGCTCACGCGAAGGCATTTTTGGCTGTCCGCCACGCGCGGATATTTGATTGGGTCGTTGCCCAAAATGATGTTTTTAAACTGATTCATACCCGCGTTGGTAAACATCAACGTAGGGTCGTCTTTGATAACCATAGGGGCAGAAGGTACAATTTTATGCCCTTTCCCCTCGAAAAAATCGAGAAACGATTGACGGATTTCTTTGGAAGTCATATTTTGAGTCATTGATTTAAAAATAGTTTGCAAAGGTAGTTGAAAATATTGTTTTTGAAAAAAAAATCAAAAAAAATTTGCAAAACACAAAAAAACGCTTTATCTTCGTCCCCTAATTATTCAAAACAAAAAAATATTAATTTTATCAAAAACTGCAGGCGACAGCATAAATACCGCCAAAAAAACTATGAAAAAAATATTACAAAAAAAATGGATCGTTGCCTTTGGGCTAATGCTTTGCGGCGCTTGGAACCTAAGTGCACAATGTACCGACATCAACTACACCGACAAAACAGGATGGACGGCTGCTTCCAGCCATGATATTCATAGTTCTCCAAAGAACGCGGTAGATGAAAACGAAAGCAATAATTGGAGTTCAGTAGCCATACAAGTACCGGATATGTGGATATCTGTGAATATGCAAGAATCTAAAAAATTCAATCAAATTATTTTAGAAGCTAACCACGGCAGTGACTGGCCTGCCGGCTATGCTTTGTATGTATCTAACGATGGCATAAACTGGGGTAGTCCTGTAGCAACCGGTGGTGGAGCCACAACTACTACTATTAATTTCGTTACACAAAATGCTCAGTATTTCAAAGTAATGACGACTGTCGGCAAGGATAACTATTGGGTTATTGCAGAGGCTTATGTGAATTACATTGCGCCAATAGCGAATCCTGCTCCTGCTACAGATTTAAAGGCAACTTCTTTCAATAGCAAGACCAACTATATGGAATGGACAGCAAGTGCCACCGGTGGTGCGTCTTATGTAATAGAGCGCAGCATCAATCCAAGCAGTGATTTTGAAGTACTGGGTACTGTAAGCGGCACTTCCTATACCGACAATACTGCGGTTAAAGATATTACCTATTTTTATCGTGTAATAGCAGTACTTGATTGTGATTTTGAATCAGCGCCCACTGCTGCTGTTGAAATAACTACCGGTGCTTGTTCAGATTTTACATACGATGACAAAAAGGCTTGGAAAGCGAAAGCAAGTTATTCGCATCCTACTGTACCATCATATACAGCAAATACACATTATATGGTGGACGGAAATATAAATACAAATTGGGAATCAACCGACCACGAACAAAAAATAGGCGACTGGATAGCAGTGGATATGGGTTCGGTTTATAAATTCAATCAAATTGTTATATTTGCCTTTAAAGATCCGACTGACGACTTCCCCGGTCAATATAATTTGTATGTATCCAATAACAATTCAGATTGGGATAATGCCGGCTCAAGTTGGGGCGACCCCTTAGTAACTGAGAGAAATGGCGTTAACGGTGACGTGGTTGATATTCCTATGCAAAGTGCTCGATATATAAAAATACAATTGACCGTTGATAAAGGTAATTGGTTGAAAATTGCAGAAATCAACGTAGGTATAGTAGCAACAGGGGATTGTCCGGGAGACGACCCATGTATTTCTGTACCAACCGGTAATACAGTAACAGCCGATGAAGAAACTATTTGTGAAGGTGAAACAGCCACAATCACGCTTGACGCTTCTCTAACTGACGTAACATACGCATTGTATATTGATGATGTAAAAGTAAATGGCAGTGAAAAAGACGGCAATGGTGGAGAACTTGTATGGTCTGCTGGCGAAACCGGTATATATTCAATCGTAGCAACCGGCGACGGCGTTACTTATTGCGACGATGCGGATGTAACACTTGACAACACGGTAGAAATAACAGTTATTCCTACCGGTACCGGCGACTGTCAATCTGTAGGTATTTCCAACATTAGCAGCGAACAAATTATTGTTGGCTATTTTGATACACTCGGAAGACAACTAAGCAAAGAACCCGCAAGTGGTGTTTATATCATTAAATACGACAACGGAACAATAAAAAAAGTTGTGAAATAAAAGAGATAGAAAAGTCTTTTAGAACAACACGGATGATACAGCGGAAAATTGTATTGTCCGTGTTTTTTTTTAAAGGCTGTCTTAAACTTGGTAACTCAACTTTCGCAAGTTAAGAATCTGTTGGTTAATTCTTTTTTTGAGGTGCTATTTTTGCCTGAAAGGCAATATCTTCATAACCGCAGGTCAACGACCTGCGGTGCAAAAATAAACAAACAACTGCCTGAAAGGCAGAACTAAACGATGATAAGAGTCCTGCCTTTTAGGCAGTTGTATAGATTTGCAACAACCGCAGGTCGTTGACCTGCGGTTATGAAAATTACTGCCTTTCAGGCAAAATTTCAGCAAAGAAAAAAA
>JGI24696J40584_12961050_pt1 | contig 10269 bp, 8 predicted proteins | sample TergutCo191P4_FD_40584 | JGI IMG/M metagenome (IMG submission 40584)
TCCTTTTTCAATTACTAAAATTCTTTTTTGCACGCCATGTTTCTTACTTAGGTCGGCAAAATGGATGGCGGTTGCCAATCCCGCGGGTCCTGCACCCACAATCAACAGATCGGTTTGAATAGTATTATTATCGGTCATATTAAATAATTTAGTTATATAAATTAAAATTTTGATTTTTAAAGCCGCAAAAATAGATGATTTTTTGAATTAGAAATTGAACCTTGAACATAAAACTTGACTTGGCATAGACAAAGTCCTAGGGAGATCCTAGGGAGATCCTAAGGAGATCCTAGAAAAGCACATATAATTTGTTTAATTTCAAGATTTTATGTCTGTTACAAACAAAAAAAGGAGAATCAAAGTGAGGGTGGCTGCAGGCTAAGCATAAATTTCTATCAGTTTCAATATTTCGGGATAGGTTTGCAGGAGCGGGGAGAGGTCCATAAAATTTTTGTGCCAGTCGTAATTCACCAACAGCGCGTCGCAGAGGTAGTGACTGCCTGTTGCAATATCTTCATTTAAAAAGTAAAGCGCCGCTAAATAGTAGCGCATTTTGGAACGTAACTCATCATCTTTAATATATTCAGTAAAAATAAATTCATCAATCATTTTTATTCCCACTTCATACATTTTGTTGTAAATACAAAATTGGGTGATGAAAAAGAAAAAATGGTCGTTGTGATCCAAATGGTTGAGCGTGAGTTTCGTTAATTTGTAGATAAAATTTGCATCGGCATCCTCTTCAAAGAATGAGGCAGCAGAAAACAGGAGTTCAATATTTTGAGGATGTTTTTCGAAGGCATTTTCCACAAAAACGCGTGCTTCGGCAATTTTTCCCAACTCGCAAAAAGCGTTTACAATTCCTAAAACTGCCTCATTGTGTGTAGGATTAATGTCGTAGGCTTTGTAATAATATTCTAAAGATTCATCAAACCATTTTTGCACGGCATAGCAATCTGCAATATTGGTCAGCGCTTGAAAATCATCTTTATCAAGATCATACGCAGCAAAATAGTGGTACAGGGCTTGGTCATAATCTTTCAACTCGTAATAGGAGTTTGCCATATTAAAGTGCGCGGCGGCAATATCACCGTCGAGGGTAAGTGCAAAACTGTAAGCATCAATGGCTTCTTCAAACTTGCCGCTCCAACTCAAGGTGAAGCCCAGTCCGAACCACGCTGCTCCCAAAAGCGGAAACTCTTCCGTAAGGATGGTGAAAAACTCAACCGCTTCCACCGGCTTGTCCAACTCCTCAAAGAGATATGAATAGGTAAACAGATTTTCTGCAAACACAGGATCGTTTTTAAGGGCAAGACTGACATATTTAATGGCAGTAAGAATGTCATTTTTTCTCACATATTCATGCCCCATCAAAAAGTGAATATCCGGGTCGTCGGGTTCTAAAGCCAGCGCTTTATTCAACCACTTAATCGTTTGCTCAGTTTTTTTATTGGTCATGTTCGACAAAAATACTTTCTCAATATACAAATCTGCGGAAGGTGGAAAGGAGCGCTCAATCTCCTCCAACTCTTTCTCCGCATTTTCCATTTGAAATTCAAGAATATATTTTTTCACCTTGTAAAAACGAAACAAAGACTCATTCGGAAATTGCGCAATAGCGTGGTCAATAGCTAATGCAAGATATTGGAAATTAAACACATTCATCAATTCTTCAATAATCATTTCCATCTCAAAAGAATCGAAATACCGGAATTGATTTTGATCTATAAAATTGATAAAACTGCTTACCAATTCGCTTTCTTCAAAATTATCGAAAGAGTCCAATGGTGGTTAGTTGTTAGTGATTAGTTATTAGTTGTTAGTGATTAGTTGTTAGTGATTAGTGATTAGTGTTTAAAAAATTAATCACTAATCACTAATCATTAATCACTAAAAGGATAGTATTGCTTTCTTAATTAACTCAATCGCTTCGCGGAGTTGGGGTTCAGTGATTACCAACGGGGGGGTAAAGCGGATAATGTGTCTGTGGGTGGGTTTTGCAAGGATTCCCAACTCTTTCATCTTCAGACACACATCCCAAGCTTCTTTGCCGTTTTTGGGGCGAATCACAATGGCGTTCATGAGACCTTTCCCGCGAACGAGTTCAATCATATCGCTACTAAGGTTTCTCATTTCTTCGCGGAAGATTTTACCAAGATATTCTGATTTTTCTACCAATTTTTCTTCTTTAATGACCTCCAAAGCAACCATGGCTACTTTACAAGCCACGGGGTTTCCGCCGTAGGTTGAGCCGTGTTCACCGGGTTTTATGGTGAGCATAATTTCGTCGTCGGCTAATACTGCAGAAACGGGGTATGCGCCGCCGGAAAGTGCTTTTCCGAGGAGCAACATGTCGGGACGCACGCCTTCGTGGTCACAAGCCAGCATTTTGCCGGTACGTGCGATACCTGTTTGGATTTCGTCGGCAATAAACAGCACATTGGCTGATTTACACAAGTCGTATGCTTTTTTTAAATAACCGTCGTCCGGAACATACACACCGGCTTCTCCTTGAATAGGTTCTACTAAGAATCCTGCTACATTGGGATCTTTCAATGCTTCAGCCAAAGCGGTTAAATCGTTGTAGGGCACGCGGATAAATCCGGGAGTAAAGGGTCCGTAACCGCCGTAAGAATCGGGGTCATTAGACATAGAAACGATGGTGATAGTTCTGCCGTGGAAGTTTCCGTCACAGCATATAATTTTAGCCTGGTTTTCGGGAATACTTTTCACTTTGTAAGCCCATTTGCGGCAGAGTTTAAGGGCGGTTTCGTCGGCTTCTGCACCGGAGTTCATCATCAATACTTTGTCATACTTAAAGAACTCAGTTACATACTTTTCAAATGCGCCTAAAATATCGTTGTAGAAAGCGCGAGAGGTCAGCGTGAGTGTACGTGCCTGTTCGCACATAGCTTCTACAATTTTGGGGTGGCAATGCCCTTGATTTACTGCTGAATAGGCAGCAAGAAAGTCAAAATATCGATTTCCTTCAACATCCCACATAAAAGAGCCTTCGCCCTTCGCAAGTACCACGGGGAGTGGATGGTAATTGTGCGCTCCATACTTGTCTTCTAATTCCATAGCCTGTTGGCTGCTTGTTGCTTTTTTAATCATAATGTATTAATTTTAAGTTATGTATTAATTTATATTGGGCGGCAAAAGTACATCTTTTTTTGAGAAGAAAAAAAAACACCAATACCCCCTTTTGGGGGTATTCAATTATTATTTTTTTATTTTTTTTGCCGACAGAAAAATTTAACAACCAAACAAAAATAAGTAAAACATAAATGAACTCAAAAAAAATACCAACGCAAAGTTTTTTTTTCCTCATATTCTTCTTTACCATTACCTTAAACGCTCAAGATAATCCTTTTATGGAAATGAAAGGTAAAAATTATCCTGACTATTTCGTTGCGTTAAAACAGGAATATGAAAAATTTAGTACACTTACCGATACTCTCGAAGCTCGCAAAGTGATCCGACAAGTTGAGGAGGTTACCGCTAACAGTAATGGGAAAAAGTGTAAACTGCTTGCTGATTATTTTGAACAGGAACTCTATTTTATGAAACAAAATCTATACGGCAAAGAAAAATTTCCTGACGATGGATATTTGGAAATGCTCAGTTCCTTCTTAAAACAGGCTAAGAATTCGGGCTCTCTACTCGCGCAGATCATTTTCAGACAACTTCTGATTGATTTCTACTGGAATAATAAAATGTATAACTATGCATTTGAACAATATGCCGACCAAGCCAAACAACTTGAAAAAATTTCTCTGAAAGATTTTCCCGACAAACTTGAGTATCTTTTGAAAATTGCAGATGCACACTACGACTTCCGCGATTACCCTATCAGCGTTTACTATTACAAAAAAATATTAAGTGAAGATGATAATCCCTACACAAGTTATGTTAAACAACATGCACGAAACGATTTAGGGTTATCGTATCGCTACGCCTACATGGATCTTGATATGTCTGACAGTTGTTTCCTCTCTATTTTATATCCTGAAAACATTAATCAGGGAGGGGAAGCCTTCCAGAATGTGTGGCGTGGCATTGCCGAAGGAAACCTTGGATGTAACTTGACGATGCGAGGCAACTACAACAAAGCGATACCGCTCCTCAAAAGCAGCCTCAAAAGAATGGTAAAATCTGAAGATTATTCCTATGCTGCTCGGCCTGCCATCTATTTGGCTAATATCTACCTTAAGAAGGAAAACACCGCTGAAGCCAAACGATATATTGATATGGCGAACGAATACTACCAAACGCACCAAGAAAATCTGTCGCCTCTTATCTACGAAACCATGAGCAAATACTACGCCATGAAGGGAGATCCTAAATTGAGCAACGCTTATATGGATTCTACACTCGTTGAGATTAAAAAACACGATGACCAGTTCAGTGCATTGCAAATGCTTAGAGCAGAAAAAAAAGTATATTTTTTAGAAAAACAATTGAATGACAGACAATTGAGCGAAGAAAAAATGAGAAGTAAAGGATACCGAAACAGCATGATTATTGCCTGTGTGGCTTTAGTCCTGATTGGAATTATTGGCACTTTCTACTATATTTTGTATAAAAAGAAAAGAAATGCATATCGCGAGTTGGTGCATAAATCGCAAGAATGGGCGCATGTAGATTTCAACAATGATACTGAGCCAGCGATAGAAGAGGAAGATTACATGGAAGGGAACGGGAACGGGAACGGGAACGGGAACGGAAACGGAAATGGAAATAGAAATCAGAGTGGCGAACCCGACGAAGTTGATCTGTTAATTATGAAAGATATAGAGCAGCTTATGTTGGAAGAAAAAGTTTTCAAGGATACGCTTCTCACGATAGATTCTCTTGCCCAAAAACTGGGGGCGAAGCGGCACTACGTTTCCGGCGCTATTAACCGCTGCCAAAAAAAGAACTTCAGCGCATATATCAACGAGTACCGTGTGAAAGAGGCAATTCAACTGCTCTCGAAAAAAGAAAAACACGGTTTAACCATTGATTCTATTGCCTTTGATGTTGGGTTTAACAACCGACTCAACTTCTATCGCGTTTTTAAAAAAATGACCGGACTATCCCCCACGGAATTCAGGTACAATAATTACTAACGGACTGCTTTTTTGGGTTTTGTACTGCATAAATTTTAAACTGTATTTTTGCCGCAAATTATTTCTATGCCCACCGATGAGCTGATTCTTGAACTGTTTTCAAACGAAAATACCAAAAGCCGCGCTTTTGAAATGCTCGTCAAAAAGTATCAAAGAGATGTATATCAAAATGTTCGGAGAATGGTAGGGCTTCACGAAGATGCCAACGATGTTTCGCAAAATGTGTTTATCAAAATTTGGCGGCACTTGAATACGTTTCGTGGTGAAGCAAGTCTGAAAACCTGGATCCTCAGAATCTGCACCAACGAGTCGTTAACTTTTATCGAAAAAAAGAAAAAACTGCTCAACCTTACCGATGATTCTTATACCGACTGGATGTTGCAAACCATCCCCGATGATAAATATATTTCTTCCGATAAAATTATGCAACTCATTCAACAAGCAATACTTAGTCTGCCCGAAAAACAGCGCATTGTATTCTCATTACGTTATTATGAAGAGATGCCTTACGAAGAGATGTCGAAAGTTTTAAACACCTCCGAAGGCGCGCTCAAAGCCTCTTATCACTTCGCTGTGAAGAAAGTAGAAGATTTTTTGTTAAAACATTAAACTTCCTAAATATATATATGTCTAAAACCCGTTTCCACAAAACTGATAAATCCATGGATAATACGCTACACAAATATAAGGACAAACCTTTCTACGAAGTTCCGGAAGATTTCTTTGAGCAGTTTCAACATGATGTAATGCAGCGTGTTGCGCACGAAGCAAAACGTCAAAAAAAGCACAAACAATGGATTTCTGCGGTTTCAGCAGCCGCTTCTATAGCACTTATTATGGCGCTTTCCTATTTTATTTTCCTTAATAAAGATGGGGATCAACATTTTTATGTGCATGAAGATATTCCACAATCAGAAAATTTATCTACAACACTTGATACTAATCATTTAGTTGAAGCATCAGAGATTATTCACACCAATACACCAGCAATAAATCCCACACAAGAAATAGTCACAAATCCAAAATCCATACCCCAATCAACCCCGGCAATTAAAACTGAAACCATCGCCTACCGAGCCGTGGATTACTATGTAGATGACGTTCAAACTGAAACATACTATGAAACGATGTATGAATTGGAGTGTTATTACGATTATTAATGATTAGATAATTAGATAATTAGATGATGAGATGATTGAATTTTGGAATTATTGAATCTTTAAATTTTTAAATCTTTAAATTTTAAATATGAAAAACGTTTTTTTCGCCATTTTGTTAATGTTTCTTTGCTCTTTGGGGTTTGCTCAGGAAGAAGATTGTCAGTCTATTATGACCATCAGGAAAAATTTTGTGGAGCGGAATTTGGTGTTGTCGGATAATGAGCGTGAGGCGTTTTGGGATATTTATAACCCATACCTCAAAGAAGAATCGGAAATATTTCAGGCAAGCAAGGCGCTGCTGCGTAGCAATAATATTGAGCGCAGCAAAGGTCGTGTTGATTATACTAAATTGAATGATAAACAATTATATGTTTTTATGGAAGACAGAATTAACACGAAAGAGCAATTGGTGCTGTTGGAGAAAAAACTATATGAACAATTAAAAAAGCGTATTTCCGCAAAAACTTTATATCAATACTATCAAGTAGAGGCGCGTTTTAAAGCCGATATTAAAGAGGAAGCCAAAGGTGCGTGCACGCACGAGAAAAAGTAAAAAAACACTACTTTCGCCGCCTCAATTTAAAAAACTATGACTTTTCTTACCGAGTATTCTTTATGGCTTGTGCTGATTTGCATTTTAATAGGCGCAAGTTATTCTTTTTTATTGTATTATAGAAATAGAAACACCGCTTTTGATGCGCGTCCCAAGCGAATTATGTATATTCTCAGAGGCCTTACTATCACATTGATTGCCTTCCTTTTGCTGGCGCCCATGTTGCGATTAACTGTAAAGCGAACCGAAAAACCTGTCATTATTGTGGGGTTTGACAATACAGAATCGATCACTTCAACGCCCGATTCTATTTTTTACAACACCACTTTTAAAACAAATTACCATAATTTTGTTCAACATTTGCAAAAAAATTATGAGGTTGTAAATTATTCGATTGGGGCGAATGTTGAACTGATAGATGAGCGTAGTGTATTGAATTTTAGCGAGAAAACCACCAACTTAGCCGCTTTGTTTGAGGAACTCAATAATTATTATACCAACAGAAATATTGGCGCTGTGGTACTCTTCACCGACGGCATTTTTAATGAAGGCGCAAATCCGTTATATCTTGCTGAAAAACAGAAAGCACCAATATATTCGGTTGGTATGGGAAATACGGAGGCGCAGCCCGACCTCCTCATTTCTAACATGGTATATAACAAACAAACTTTTTTGGGCAACCTTTTTCCGGTTGAAATTAAAGTAGCAGCCACACAGTTAGCCGGAAAAAGCGCCATGCTGACCGTTTCCGATGGAACTCACGAGATTTTTACGAAAAACATTACCATTGCCGGCAACTACTTTTTTGAAACGGTGCGGCTCACCCTCACTGCCAAAGAAAGAGGCGTGCAACGTTACCAGGTTTCGTTAGCTCCGGTTGAAAACGAAATTTCTCTCAAAAACAACGCCGCTACTTTCTTCATTGAGGTGGTGGATCAACGGGAAATGATTGCGATTATTTACAACGCGCCACATCCTGATATTGCAGCGATTAAGAGCGCGCTGGAAACCTCAGACCGGTATCAGATTGACCTTTTCTCAGCCGATAATTTGCCTGCAAATACGGAGGATTATGTGCTGTTTATTTTGCACCAATTGCCGTCCAACAACCAGCAAGCCAATAATTTGGTGACCAAAGTGCAGGCGGCGGGCAATGCTTGCTGGTATATTTTGGGAGAAACCACCAATTTGTCGCTGTTTAACAGTTTAAACTTGGGACTAAACATTGTGCAAAACAAAACTTTACGCAACGAAGCGATGCCGGCGTTTAACGACAACTTTGTTTCTTTTACCTTTTCCGATGAAGCAAAAAAGATGTTAACAAAACTTCCGCCGCTAAGCACGCCGTTTGGAGAGTACAATGCTGCCGTTTCCTCTAACTCGTTTTTAAATCAGAAAATCAACAGCATAACCACCAATTACCCGTTGTTTCTTTTCAATAATAATAATGATGGAAAAACGGGCATTTTAACGGGTACAGGAATTTGGCAGTGGAAAGTTTATAACTTTCTGTATGCCAATAACCACGATGTTTTTAATGAAATTATTAACAAGACCGCGCTCTATTTGTCTGCCAAAGGCGACCGCAGTTTTTTTCGCGTAATGGTGAAAAATGTGTATAACGAAAATGCACCGGTTGAATTTACCGCCGAGTTGTACAACGACACATACGAACTGCAAAACGACCCGGATGTTGAATTTCATTATACAGATCAAGAGGGCAATAAATATGATATGCTTTTTTCAAAACAAAACGGCGGTTACTTCTTATCGTTGGGAAAACTGCCTGCCGGCTCATACTCATGGAATTCCAACGTAAAATTTGGCGATAAATCCTATTCAAAATCGGGTGTTTTTACCGTTCAGGAAGTGCAACTCGAAACCATGAATATGGTAGCCAACCACGCTTTACTGCAAAACATTTCTGAAATTACACAAGGAAAATTCTACACTGCAAGCGATTTTTCATCATTAGAAAATGACATTAAATCCAATGACCATATAAAATCAATTGCCTCTTACCAAAAACGTTACAGTTTATTTTTAAACTCCTGGTGGTATTTTATTGCGATTATGTTATTTTTTGGAACGGAGTGGTTCTTGAGGAAGTGGGGTGGCGGGTACTAGAATTGAGAATTGAGAATTGAGAGTCTATTGTTCAAAAATTCAAAGATTCAATTTATAATTCGTAACTTTTAATTCGTAATTATTTGATCCTGCACCTAAACATCTGCTCCTCATCAATGTAGCCTTCCAATTCATCGCCAATTTCAACGCTGCCAATGCCGCACGGGGTTCCCGTAAATATCAAATCTCCAATTTTTAGTGTGATAAATTGAGATACGTGTTCAATAATCTCATCAATGGTGAACAACATATCTGCGGTATTACCTTGTTGCACAAGTTGTTTATTTTTTAAAAGTAAAAAATTAAGATTGCTTAAATTTTCAAAATGATTCTTAGGAAGAAAACGACTTACAACCGCTGAACCGTCGAAGGCTTTAGAGATTTCCCATGGTAGCGCGTTCTTAAAGACCTCTCCCTGAATGTCGCGGGCGGTAAAATCTATTCCCAATCCAATTTCATCATAATAAGTATGCGCATACTTTTTCTGAATATGTTTCCCTAATTTGTTGATACGCACCACCAACTCAACCTCGTAATGAATATTTTGTGAAAAATCTGGATAAAAAAACGGACGATTCCTCGTCGTAAGCGCAGTCTCCGGCTTTAAAAAAAACACCGGTTTTTCGGGAACTGCCTTGTGCAATTCTTCGATATGGGATTTGTAGTTGAGACCGATGCAGATGATTTTCATAATCTTCACTTTAGTTTCCTCTTAAACAAACTCCCCACAATCTTCCCTAAATCATCCAATTTCTCTAACGGATCCATTAAAACAGAGGGATTTTTCAGCGCAATGTGAGATTCGTCCATGACGCCCGCTTGCATAGGGTAAATGAGAATAAAGTTGGTTGCTTGGAAGTATTTGTTTAAATAATGTGGTATTTTGTTCATATTCACGTGGTAAGAGGGGCGTTCGCGTCTGCTTAAAACTAAAATCAAATTGTCGTTTTGTTTCACATCCCGCGATAAAATCAAGAAGTCCTCCCAGTCTTCAAAGATGATAAATTCACATTCTACCGGGTGTTTTTTGTTGATCTCTTTGATATATTTTAATGTTTGTTCTGAAGAATAGAACACTAATTTTGAGCCGGTGTTTCGGGCGATATTCCAAACTTTTAGTAGCCATAATGGGAAGCCAATCTCTTTTTCTGCGAGGTCGGGCACCACAATCAAATGTCTTTTTATAGTGGAAATAGGTTGAAACGGTTTGTAAATAAAGGTGGTCGTGTTCGATTTTGTGAGAATACCTTCGGTTAAATGTCCCAAAAAGTTGCTTGAAAATCCTTTATTTTTTTGAAGTCCTAATATTACATCTGTG
>JGI24696J40584_12961048_pt1 | contig 10257 bp, 7 predicted proteins | sample TergutCo191P4_FD_40584 | JGI IMG/M metagenome (IMG submission 40584)
AGTGAGGCGGATATGAATTTCAAAAAGAAACAATCGTTTTCTCCGCAGGAAATGCAAAATATCGCAACGGCGATTGCGGTGTGTTTTACCTAAAATTAAAAACATCATGTTAGAAAAGACTTTAGTAATTATCAAGCCCGGCGGCGTACAAAGAGAGATTGTTGGGGAAGTTATCACTCGTTTTGAGCGAAAAGGTTTGCGTTTGGCTGCGATAAAAATGATGCAACTCAGCGATGCTATTTTGGACGTTCATTATGCTCATTTGGCAGACAAGCCGTTTTTCCCAAAAGTTAAACAAGCCATGATGGCCTGTCCGGTTGTTGTTCTCGCTCTCGAAGGGGTGGAAGCAGTTGCGGTTGTGCGTTCCATGGCAGGCCCTACTAACGGACGAAATGCTGCAGCAGGCACCATTCGCGGCGATTTTTCGCTCAGCAATCAAGAAAACGTTGTTCATGCTTCCGATTCTGTGGAAAATGCAAAAATCGAATTGGAACGGTTTTTTAAAGCGGAGGAATTATTTGATTACAAAAAAGTGAATCTATGTTTTGTGAACTCCTCGGATGAACTTGTGTGATTAGAAAACACAAATCATCAATACCTACTGCAACAAACTAACCTTCAAATTAATCCCAAAAACCGACTTAGCCTGCAGGACGAAGTGGCCGAAATCAAAGAAAATTGTAAGCAATAAACGGCTCTGTAGCTCTATTTCTTTTCCAAAAGGCTTTTTAAAAGAGCAATTTGCTCTTCTTTCGAGGCAAGAAGTTTTTCGTAAACTTCGCGGTTTTCTTGATACAAATGCTCTACTCTCTGATGTGAAATTGCCGTAACCGATTCATTGTTATGAATTTCTTGATGAAATGATTGCGGTTCTAATTCCAACAAGTCGCCTAATTTTACATCCAAAATTTCAGCAATTTTTTGCAATCGTTCAACCGTTAATTTTGTTTCTGCTTTTTCTATTTTTGTATAAGCAGTTTGGGAAATACCCAAGTTGAAAGCCATTGCCTCGTGTGAAATGCCTTTGTTTTTCCGAATTGTTCTGATATTGTCAACTACATTCATACTAAAAAAGTGTTTAATATTTTTGCAAAAGTAATGAAAATCCTGCAAAAGTAATAAAACTCTACCGAAATAACCCATAAATTTGCATCGAAGAATTAGTTTAAATTTCACACTTTTAATTTATATGCAAAAAAACATGAGAAACTCATTTCTATTTTTGTGCTGCTTGTTATTTACAAGCCTAACACTTGCCCAAACAGTCCGATATGCCTACGATCCGGCAGGAAATCGCATTTCGCGCACCATTGTACTGAATACCCTCAGGAGCGCTCCACAAAACGAGACGGAGGAGGAGGAGGAAGAAGAAAAAGAAGCGTCGCCAACTTTTGTGGAACAACTGACCGACGATTTGCAGGTAAAAATCTACCCCAACCCCACTAAGGGGCTTTTGCAGATTGAGATTGCCGGCAATGAAAACGACAACAACACGCCCATTGCCGTCTTTAACCAAAGCGGGCAACAAATCCTTGCTACTCAAACCGCAGGACAAATCACTCCGGTGGATTTATCCGGTGTTCCGGCAGGAACGTATATCCTGCGCTTGATTATACGAGAGAGAACTGAAAATTATACCATTATCAAAAAATAAAAGGACGATTATGAAAACGAAATATTTATTTTTGATTTTGGTGGCGGGAATATTTGTCGCGAATATTAAGGGACAGACTGGAGGAATGCCTAATATAACTTGGTACATCTTGTCAGACACTGTTTATTGGGATTATATCAAAGATGATTTCGACACGGAATATTTACCTTTTAATGCCTATGTAACGGAAATACCTGTGCAAACTTCCGTAAATGAACAAGGTGCAGCCATGGTAAATGTGCCTTTGGCATTACCTGATGTCGGCAACGGATTGAAACCCGATTTGGCGTTGCATTACAACAGTATGCAATCGGGCAGTATGTTTGGTAACGACTGGACTTTGTCGGGCTTGTCGGAAATCAGCCGTGCGCGCAAAAATATTTATTATGACAATGTTACTCGTGGCATTGACACAGATGTGGATATTGATGGAACAGAGGCATTTTCACTTAACGGAAATCGACTTATTGTGCTGTCAAATGACTTCCCAAATAGCGTAAATTATCAAAGTGAAACCGGAAATATTAAAGTAAAGGCGCATTTTATTCAGAGGAAGGACAGTTTAATTGGTCTTCAACTGCGCTATGCCTACAGCCACTTTGAAGTATTTTATCCCAATGGGAAAACAGCCGTTTTCGGATTTGAAAATTTGGAACAGAACAAAAGTTTATTGGATTTTCCCATAACTAAAATTTCAGACCTCTTAGGCAACGAGGTTCGTTATAGTTATATTTTCAGTTATGGAGAATACCGGATTAGCAAAATAGAGTTTGGAAAAAACCACATAGCAAGCATTGATTTCTTTTATAAGGAAGCAAGTATCCCATTTTTAAAAAAATATATTCGAGATAAACCCATTGATATATTAATAATGCAACACGGCGGCATGGGTCCTACTCCAAGTCATGAACCAAAAAATACAGCATTGACAACCAACTGTATTTTAAGTGGCATTTCTGTCAAATACAACAATCAGGACTTTCACGATTATAGTTTTACCTATCATTCGGACGGTAAACGTATTTTTTTGAATTCCATTCAGTTAATAAAAAAGAAAAACGAAAACAACAATGCGGTAAACAATATTCCGGAATCCGGATCCGGCAACAACAGTGCAATTGTGCTACAAAACGATACAACTGATTTCTCAATGCCCTTGCGGTTTCGTTATGGAGAAAACCGCCTGCAAACACTCTACTCATCCGTATCCGAATTGAATCCTTTGGATACCTACACCGAATACAAATCGAAAAAAGCCGTTTTTGGAAACAATAGAACGCTTGGAACAGTAATTTATCCCGGAATAGATATGCATAACGGCTTTACTTGTCCCGAAAATGCCGAAATAGGGATAAAAACCGATTTAAACAAACCGGAAACATATACTTTATCCGCAGGCGCAGGCTTTGTGGATATTCTTTGTGTGGATGTGGACAGTATTTGCGGCGACGAAATTATCAAAATCAACAACTATATTAGCGGCAACAAGGATATTTTGGAATTTTCGGTATATACCGTCAATTCGTCAGGTGAATTGAAATACAAATATGCAAAAAGGTACAAAACAGCTTTTAAAATAGCAAATAACAGCAGCCATCCGATATACAAAGAGTTTTTTAGTGGCGACTTTGTCGGAAATGGTTGGAATCAAATTTTGGCGGTATCTTCGTTAAAGCCCGACTATAGCAATTACTTTACTCCCTTTGCCGAATTGTATGATTTGAGCAATGATTTCGCGCTTTATCAAGATGCACTCTTTGCCAATATACAAGTGGAAAATAAGCCTAATTATTCAACAGATCCCAATAAACCTGTATATTACAACGACGAAACAAATAAAATAAGGTTGATTACAGGAGATTTTAACGACAATGGAATTACCGACTTGGTTTATTTGCCATTGAATAACCGTTTTGCCGCTCTAATAGAATTTGATTTCGACGAGTCCGGCTTCTTTAATACTATAAAAAAGTTAGGCAGTGATTTTAGCTTAGGAGATACCAACAATACAAATTTTTTAACCGGCGATTTTAACGGCGATGGAAAAACCGATTTGTTTTCTACCGAAAAATGGCACGTTTACCTTTCCGATGGGAAAAACCTGACTTATAAACCATTGGGATTACATAACAATTCAAACGGATTATATGTTTATAGTTCTACCGAAGATATGAACGGGGACGGACATAGCGACCTGACTTTTATTCATCAACGAGGTGCTGTTGAAACGTATTTTTTTGCTGACGGAGAGATAGTTGCAACGGACTATTCATATCAAGACATCCCATCCGGTTACAAATTGGCAAACGGCAATTTTATGGGAACAGAAGTAGATCACAACGAAGTGCTTTTGGTCTATTCCGACAGTATCGTCCGTCTTTCCTTCGGGCTTAATCTTTCCAAAGAGGCATTACTCACCGGCGTAAAATCCGGCCTCGGCACAGCAACCCATTTCGAATACAGCACCCTCGACAGCGCAGCTGTTTACACCCAAACCCAAGACATGCTGTTCCCCTATCAAAACCTGTCGCGCAGTAGCGCCGTTGTCAGTAAAATGCGAACGCACTACCAAGACGAAGCGATTGACGTAAAAACCTACACTTACGAAAACGGCGTAACCCATAAACAGGGACTGGATTTTTGCGGATTCGAGAAAGTTTCCGTACTGGATTCCATCCGAAATCAAAGCGTAGTAAAAACCTTCGATCCCTTGAACTACGGTATACTGAAAAAAATCGAATCGCCTGTGGCAAAAGCGGTAAATATTTACAACGTGGATATTGCCGAAAATAAAATTGCAAAAATCACGCTTGAAAGCTCGGCGCAAACCGATAAATTGAGAAACACAACGGTAAATAAATCCTATCTTTACGATAGCTACGGAAATGTAAGCAAAGAAACCATCAATTTTGGCGATGGTATCAAACAGATTACCGACAACACATACAACAATTTCGACACCGGAACGCTATACCGCTTGGGCGAATTAGCTTCTACCGGCACTACCAATTATGCACCGATAAACTCCAATGGCGAGGAATTGGAGTTTGACGATACAAAGGAAAAAGAAAGTGGAGGAATAGTTTTGGAAATCATCGATAGACCGATCATCAATAAAAAAGGCGTAATAGCCGAACCAATTTTAGCGCCCGGCGACACGCAAAGTCATTTCGACGGCTTGACCGTTTCCATCTCCGCAAAAACCGATATTTTATACAATAACAAAGGCTTGCCAACCCAAAAGACAAGCTACTACAACGGCAACAAGGTATCGGAAGCAACCAGCAATTATTCCAATTTCGGAGATTTGCTTTCGCTCGGTGCAAAACCCTACAACGAAACGGCTTCTTTGGAAAAAAGCTTTAAATACGACGCTCACGGCAGACTAATCAAAGAAACCGACCCTGCCAATAATTCGATTGAATATTATTACAACAACAAGGGTCAGTTAGAAGAAAGCAAAGACATTTACGGCCATATTACCGCTTATGAATACGACCGATTTGGGCGATTGACCACCACCACTTCGCCACTCGGCTCCATTACAAACGTAAAACACCGATGGATCGACCCTGCCAACAATTCCGGCGCCCCTTCCACTGCCATTTATGCCATAACCACCACCACAAAAGAAGAGATACGCGAAACGCTCACATTCGAACAGACAGGGACTATGCTAAAAAGTTTGGCTGTTCCTGTTATCCCTCCCACCGAAAATGATCTCGCAATCTCGGCAACCGCATTCGAGAAAGGAATATTAGCCCCCAAAACCACAGTCTATTTCGACGCGCTTGGGCGTGAAATCCGCAGTGAACAGGAACGTTTTGACGGTTCAATCCTGAAAATCGACAATCAATACGACAGTCGCGGACGGTTATGGAAAGTGTCATTGCCCTTCAAAGACAATGCCCCAACTCTTTGGAATATTTACAGTTACGATGAATTTGACCGTCCCACAAACATTCTCTACGCTTCCGGCAAACAGGATACGTGGATATACGACGGAAATTCGGTAACGACAACCGTTGACGGCATCACGTCCACTAAAATCTGCAACGCAGCCGGGCAAGTAATCGAAGTGAACGATGCCGGCGGAACCATAAAATACCAATACCGCCCCGATGGTCAGGTAGAAAAAATCATTACCAACGGAGTGAAAACCAGTTTTACCTACGACAATTACGGTCGGCAACTGACCATTACCGACCCCAGTGCAGGCACAGAAACCCTGACCTACGACAGTCGCGGAAACATCGCCACCCTCAAAGATGCCAAAAATCAGACAAGCTCGTTTGTTTATGATGCGCTTTACCGCCTCACAGCCAAGCAAATGCCCGAATACAGCGTCCATTACGGATACGACCCCAAAGGCAATTTGAACAGCATCAATTCCAACAACGGCCAATCGCTCATCGCTTATGCTTTTGACGACTATGGCCGCTTGAGCGCCGAAACAGAAACGTTTGAGGGAAAAACGCTTCAAAAACAGTACGGTTATTCCAACGACCGACTGTCGTCGAAAACATACCGAATAAACAATGTGGAAGTTGCCTCCGAAAGTTTTCTGTATCAAAACGGCTATCATACCGAAACCAAGCTGAACGACAGTAAATCCATCTGGAAAATCACGGCCGAAAACGAGCGAGGTCAAACCACCACCGCAAAAACCGGCAATTTCACACGCACCTACGGTTTCGACACCTACGGAATGCCGACTTTGCGGAAAATGCAGCAGGGAAACACTGTGATTCAGAATTTTGCCTATAATTTCGATGCTTCCACCGGCAACCTGCTTTCCCGCACCGACAACACAAGAGGGATGACCGAAAGCTTCGAATACGATGAACTGAACCGCCTGACCGACTTCGGCGGCAAGAGCATGTTTTACGAAGACAACGGCAATATCCTCGAAAAAGAAGATCTCTCTTATGTTTACAATGTCCCCAAAAGTCCATACGCCGTTTCCGAAATAAGCAACTTTCCTTCTCCGGTTCCGCAAGAGATTGAATACACCAGTTTCAAACGTCCGTTTTCCATCGAAAACGATGACATTCGTGCCGAATTTGCCTACAACGGTTTGGATAACCGAAGCAAACTATTGCTGTCGGAGACCAAAAACAAAATCTACCTCAATAATTGCTACGAAAAAGACCAAAATGCCGGCAATACCAAAGAAAAATTATATCTTTGCGGCGATTATTACACTTCTCACGCAGTGATGATACGCGAAAATAACAACGCTTGGCAACTCTATTACATCGGTCGGGATTATCTCGGCAGCATCACGCATGTAGTGCACGAGAACAGTAACGCCGTTCATGAGTACAGCTACGATGCTTGGGGCAACTTGCGCAATCCCGATACCCACGCGGTTTATGCACAGTATTCTCAACCCGATTTGTTTTTGGGCAGAGGTTTTACCGGACATGAGCATTTGTCGTTTTGTGGCTTGATTAATATGAATGCAAGATTGTATGATCCGGTTGTGGGGCGGTTTTTGAGTCCTGACCCTTATGTGCAAAGTCCTGATTTTACGCAGAGTTATAATCGGTATTCTTATTGTTGGAATAATCCTTTGAAATATATTGATACGGATGGAAAAAAATCATATACATATAACTATAGGACACAACAATACGAAGACGAAAACGGCAATTGGGCTCCCTGGTCTGAAGTAGATAGATGGCTGAACAATAGTTACAGCTTTAAAGACCCACGCGATTATGCAAGCAATGTAAGTGCTTGGGGGATAGGTATTACTTATGATCCCGGATATGTTTATTTCAACCCTGCAACCGGACAAATTCGGTATTTAGACACAAGTGGTTCTATAATGGGTGCGCTCTTGAAAACAAAGAATGCAAGCGGTAACTTTCCTGATTTTACAGGTCATGGAATTGACCATATAGACGATTGGCTAACAAACATCAGCATCACGACAACTTCTTTAAAAATAGATGCTACAGCTTTGGAAAATACTTGGCGATTGATAGGCAAAAGAAATCAGCAGACACTGGCCTACAACATTCAAAAAACGGTAAAACCGCATGGCGTAAGACTCAAGACTGCAACCATAAAAACTAATATTGGGAGCGGATTTAAAGTGGCTGGTAAAGCAGCGGGTGTTGCGAGTGGAATAGTTACCGGCGTACAAATTTATAATGATGTTTTTAATGAAGGGGAATATTATAGTGCAGGAGCAAGAGCTTTGGTTTGGAGTGCTGCAGCAGGTGCTACATTTATTCCTGTGGCAGGTTGGGGTGTAGCTATTGGCATAGGTATAGCTGATATTATATGGGGAGAACAATTTTATAGTTGGGTAGAAACCCAAATGAAATAATTAGTGATATGGGAATTTACAATTATTTATTCTACAAGTCATTTGTTTTGGCTAAAAAGTCTCGAAATTATGACGATTGTCCTGTTTTGGGAGGATTAGTATGGCTCCTTTTTTGTATTTCGCTTAATATACTTACTATTATTGGTTTCCTTGAAGGATTTGGAATTAGTATGGGAAGCGATTTTATCTTGAAATATAAATGGCCTATAGCACTCTTGTCTTGCGGTTTGATGATGTTTTATTATCTATACAACGGTAGATATAAAAAAATAGTCGCATATTATGAAAAGAAAAAAGAAAAAAGTATAAATATTCATCCTATAATAGTAATCATCTTTTACGTTGTTGTTAGTTTTGGGCTAATGTTATTAGCCGGATTATTCAAAAATAAAGATTGGATATTTGCTCAATAATGTTTTTGTTAGAGTTTCGCTGATCGTAGAAACAAACAGAAATTCTATTGAAACAAACAGGAACGCAGTTGCAAAATTCTGACAAAAAGTTTAATTTTGCAAAATAAATATCAATATATATGAAAAAAGGAATAATTTTAATTACTGTTTTGTTATTGTCTGTCTGTCAGACGAATGCCCAATCCATGCAAAACCCCGATAATGCCGTACAACTGTCGGACGATTTTGACCAAAGTCAAGGGCGAGTTACTTTCTATGCCGACAACAGGGATTTTTGCGATTATTACCTCAACATAACCTTTATCTATTCCGAAGGTTTTACCGGTATGCCGCGAGGCACATCGCTCTCGGTTTCCAACGGAAATCGGCAAATATTGAATTACAGAGTGCAGGAAGGCGCAAGTCATTATCGCTATAACTATAATTATACGATGTACAGGGGCAATGCAAATATGCAACCGAATGTGGATTTTGCTTATTGCTTGCCTGTGGCGAACGAAGATAACGTCGATGCAAAGATAACCGAAAACAGATATGGTTATCAACTGGAGCTTGAAATGTCAACCGACACGATTTATGCCTGTCGTGGCGGTATAATATGCAACGATAAATTAAAAGACAACAGCGCCAAAGGACACAAAACGTTTCAAGATAACTTCAAATTTTCACAAATCACAGTATATCATGCAGATGGCAGTTTTGGCGAATATATTTTTCAAGGGAAAGCATTGCTTTATCCCGGACAAACCGTTAAAATGGGTAGTCCGATAGCTACTGTCGCAAAAAATACAATTGATGAATCTGTCCTGCGTTTTTCCACTTATTATTTAGATAAAAACAAACTGAAAGACAATAATAACGGTAATAAACACACGCATTTTCGTCCGTTTTTCCAAACTTACAATTATGGAAAAGCGCGTTTGGAAAGTGGTAAAAATTACATTAGTGAGCATACGGAAGAAATGTTCATGCAAGATATGAGCAAACGCGAAAAGAAAGCTGCTTTGAAAAGCAAAGGGAAACAAACCGATGAAGAAAAATAACTATTCTATTGTTTTTGTTTTTATTTTGTTGGCGGTCGATTTATGGGCGCAGGGAATAAAATGTATTGATGCGGAAAATTTATTGACCAAAAAGGAAAATCTCACTCTTGAAAAAGCCTTGCAATACGAAGCCGATTTTTTTAATCGCCTTTTCCCCGATAAAACGGTAAATCTGTCGGATATACAATTGACGGTTGCCACAAATTATGCGGAATTTATAAGTATCCAATCCAAATACGGTGTTTTACACGCTTATGCTTCGGGATTTTTTTCTCCGAAAGACAGTGTATTGGTCGTTCTTAAAGATAAAAAATCAAAGGTAAACAGATTTCTACCAATTTGTTACCACGAATTAAGTCACGCTTTTTTGCATCTTCACAAGAACGACAAATATCTTCCTGCGTGGTTTGACGAAGGTTTAGCCGATTATCTTGAACAAATGACGTATGACAAAAGTAAAATAACGCAACGTATTAATAAACAAAGTGTTATTCGGGTCAAAACGCTTATTGACCTCAGAGACCTCAACCTTGCGGAATTTGTAAATTGGAGTTATCAAAAGTTTTCGACCGAATCATTTGCACAGGAAGGTTACGGTTATGCGGTGGCTTATTGTATGACACTTTTTCTGATGCAACAAGGGGAAGATAAAGCATTTGCAATTTTCCGCAATTTGCTGGATGCACGTTCTACAATTGAAGTTTTTGACAAACATTATTTAGGCGGTTTTTCACAATTTGAAACGGATTTTATAAGGTATTTTGGTCGATAAGCGAGTTATGCTCAAAAGTCTTTTTGAACGCGGAT
>JGI24696J40584_12961047_pt1 | contig 10247 bp, 12 predicted proteins | sample TergutCo191P4_FD_40584 | JGI IMG/M metagenome (IMG submission 40584)
CCGTCGAGTAAAGCACCACCATTATACCACATAAATCGCACCTTGTTTTCAAGTCTATTCAAGATTGTCCGAAGGTTGGGGTACACCGCACCCCCTACCGGGGTGCCTACACCCGCAGCCAGTCCAGTCGGCGGGCGCGGGTATGTTCACCGTCCTATCGAGCAACAATGTGAATATATTCAACCGTAAACGAAGGAGATGGCGAAAGGCTATCCTCGCGCCCGCTCCCTGCATGGCCTTTATAACGCGCGTCCCCGCGCCCGCACACGCCCGCGTGTTGTATATAAGCGTTATGTGCTCACCCCTGCGGGGGAGGGGGCAGGACGGGCCAGCCTCAGCGCAGCTATGGCTTCATCTTCCAGCACCTTGATTGCATTCCCCATCTCGAAAAGATAGTCGCTCACGGTAAAGGCCAAGCCTTGCATTCGATGATGTAGCCGCACCAGATCATAGGTGGATATGCCTGGTTTGCTATCGTCCTCCGTGTGATTGAGATCGAAATAGTCCTCAATCAGACATTCCAGCGCCGCCGTTGCCTTGCTGTGCCAGGTCTTCATGTTCGTGCTCTCCTTTCGTTTGTATGTGGTCACGCGGCCAGCTGCTGCGCGCCGAAGTATTCTCCGTACACTTTGTTGACGACATCGCCGCAGGCAGTCAGGATGTAGTTGATTACGGACTGATCCTTGCGGCGGAGGGCTTCGTGGAAGATGGCCTTTGCTTTCGCAGCCTTGTCAGCCTGATAAGCGGCCAGCGTGTCCACGCGGAGGGCTTCGACGATCCGCAGCGCCGGGGCCGTGGCGATGGAGGCTTGCAGCCTGGTGATCTCGGCGGCGAGTTCGCGGCTCTGCGTGAAGTCGGCGGCGTCCATGCGATCTTTCATCCGCAGCACAAACAGGGCGCTCTCGGCGTTGGCGATCTTCGCTTCGGCCCAGGCCTTCCTCCAGGCAAGGCTCTTGCTCATCGTGCGGGCGAGGGCGTTGGCGCGGCGGGCGATGCTGGAGAGGTTGTATTTCATGGGGTGGGCCTCCTGTCGGTGTTCTTTGGCGGGGTTCCTTCCCCTGACCACGTATATATTATATCATGACGGCAGTAGAATGTCAATATCGGAATAATGCGCAAACATCTCATGACGTCATTGGTAATTCTTTGTGCAATATTGCATATTGACGTCATGAGATGTTTGTGGTATAATAGAATCATGGGAAAGCATCCTAAACGCTGGACGCGCCCGGCAACTCGAAAACAGGAGGACACGCCATGTCACCAATCAGCGATGCGCAGCGCAAAGCCGTGCGCAAGTACAACGAAAAAGCCTATGATCGTATTGAACTCAAAGTATTAAAAGGCCGCAAGGCCGAATTGCAGAAACACTCCGCCGCCCAGGGCGAGAGCCTGAATGGGTTTGTGAACCGGGCGATTGACAACCAGGTGGAGCAGGATGGCGGCGCGGTAGCGCAACAGGCCAATGGAGCGGGCAAGGACGTGCCGCAGGCGTAGCAGCATGAAAGGGGCACACCCAATGGAAAATACGATGAGAATACCCATCAGCCGAACCGCGCGGCTTTTGCCGGGCGGCGGGCATGAAATCGTAGAGGATAAATTCGCGGACGTGACGGTGACGGAAACCATCATGCGGGCTTTCCTCGCCCTGCTGGGCACAACGCCAGAAGAGGTCGTGAGCAAGGTTTCCGCAATGCAGACCGGCAGTAAACCAGGGGAGAGCGCTTCTCCATGTGCACATGTGCCGCCCAACGGGCCGGGAGCGCGTGCGCAAAAGGATTGAAATGAACAGGGTATATGCGCCCGCTCCCTGCCCAATGGTGTGGATCATTGTCAAAACGGCAAATCATCGTCGCCCGCAATTTCCTCGAAGTCCGCAGCGCCTGCCGGGGACGGTGCCGGGCCTGCATCGTAACCCCACTTGCCCTTCAGCTTTTTCAGCGGCGGGAGCTTGAATACTCCGGCGCGGATGTCCTCAACGGACGCATAGTCCGGCATACGGGTGATACGGGTTTTCACGGTGCCATCGCTGCCCTGGTATTCCTCCTCGAACAGCACCAAGCCGATATACTTCCCTTGCAACGCCCGCTCATCGTTGTTGAACTCATCGGCCTTGAAGCCGGGATTGCTGGCCTCGATGCGGCTCAGGAAGTGCTTGAAGATACCCGCCGCACTGTCCTTGTAGCTGGCAATGAAATACCCAACCTTCCACTCCACGCGGCGGCGCATATCGCTGTAGAAGCCGCGCGCTGGGCCGTCCACGACGTCAAACGCCACCTCCAGGTAATACTTGTCGGGAATGTCCCGAACGCCCGTGATAGCGCAGACATACCCGCCCGGGGCTAGTTTCTCCATCGGCCCGGAGACCTCGGTGTCGCGCCAGTTCCTTGTACAATTCATGCTGTTTCCTCCTTCTTTGTGGGGGCCTCCAACGCGGGAAGCTCATAGTATTCGCGGATGATGCTGTCCACCGCCGCAAGATCGTTGTCGATTTCGGGGGTCTCGAACATACCCATAGGGGATTTCACCGTGTCCGCACCGCTGTTCTGCGTGCGGAAGCTGTAACGGCCATCCTGCACCGCCGTTTTCAGTACGATGGTGAACATGCCCTCGATGGTGATTTTTTCGTCCAGCAGCTTGCCGATGGTCTTGCATTTTTCATTCCCTGCCGCGTCGCGCTCGATATGCGACAGGAAGTAGATCACCACGTCCTTCGGCAGACCCACGCAGAACTGTACCAGGCTCCAGAAGTTCAGGGCCAGGTCGGTGAATTTCTGATAGCCCTGCACCTTCGCCGTGCGCATGTACTCATTCGCCATGAGATACTGCGCGTCGTCGATCACCACGGCGCGGATACCGTGCCCCACGGCTTTGGTGATTTTCTCCTCTATGGCCATGTAGTCGTCGGACGGGTAGAGCATATGCCCTTTGGACCTGAAGGGCAAGGGCTTCTTGTTCACGTTGACGATGAACACGCTGCCGGGCACGAAATTGCGCATGGACGCGCTCTTGCCGGTGCCGGATTCGCCCAAGATTAAAACGGGGATTCCCATAACTGTACCTCCAATTTTTCTTGCATTGTTTGATTTCACCACGGACCGTCATCCGCGCCTATTTCCTCAAAATCAGCTTGTGACGCGGGCGGCAGTGGCGGCGTGTGATGGATATCAATCGCGCCAAAGCGCTGTATCTCGCCCATAAAAGCGATATTGAACGCGCCCACTTCGCCGTCTTTGTTCTTCTCTACCCGAATTTCCCGGCTCTTTGGGTCGTTCTCATCCTGTTGGGAGAGCATAATAATTGCATCGGCGTCCTGCTCCACCTGGCCGCTTTCCCGCATCGCGGCCATGCCTATGCCGGTGCGGTTCAACTGGGAGAGGGCCACTATCGCTATGCCGGTGCTTTGCGCGGCGGTGTGTAGGTCGATGCTAATCTGCGTGACGGCCTCGTAGCGGGATGTACCGCAGCTTGGCCGGATCAGCCCCAGGTAGTCAACAAATATCACATCGGCCTTCATTGAGACGGCCTTTGCCCGGATTTGCGCCACGCTCCACCCTGCCGCCGAAACCATGTGCAGCCCCAGGCTGGACATGGCCTCCCGCGCCTGGTCAACCGTCGCCCGCTCCTGCGGTGTCAATTTGCGTTGCTTGATGTTCTCCAGCGGAACCCCTGCATAGCAAGCGACAGCACGATCAAATAGCGCGGCGGGGGATGTTTCAAGGCTGAAGTACACCACCCGGTGACACGCTGCCATGTGTAGCGCAACCTGAAGTGTAAAAGACGTCTTGCCACTGCTGGGCCTGCCCGCCACGATGTTTACAAACGAGTTCGGCCATCCCCGGCACCCCGATAGCTTCCCCAGGCGTTTCAAGCAGTTCCTCGCACGGGCAGGGTTCACCCCGGAAGAAGTCGCGGCGATCCACACCCACACCCTGCGGCACACCAACGCTTCAATTCTCATCGCGGCCAACACCAACATAACAACCGTTGCAAAACGCCTGGGCCACGCGCAGCCCACCACAACGGCGAACATCTACTCCCACGCGATCAGGCAGGCCGACGAAGCCGCCGCCGAAGTGCTGGACGTCGCGCTGCACCTGGGCAAATAAAAAAGCACCCGCTCGATGGTGAAAACCACATGAGCGGGTGCGTTTTTTGGATAAACCGTACCAAAACCGTACCAAAACGGGATTTCCCCTTGAAACTTCCATCCCTAACAAAAACTGAAAGCCTTGATATACAAGGCTTTCAGGTGGTCGGAGTGTCGAGATTCGAACTCGAGGCCTCTTGGTCCCGAAATAGTTCTAGGGCGTGGGAAGCGAATTTGCCCACTGAAGGTACATGACGATGGAGGCTGAAGAACTTGGAACCATTTGATAACGCTTGTTTCCGGTACCAGAGGAAACGCAGATACCGTCAGGAGAAATATAGCTTCTGTGCAAATCAGCTTTTGAGAGAAAGACGATTTCAGGTCCATCCTGCAGATTTTTCACGCCACTTTTACGTTGCACATTAAATTTTTCGCGTAAATCTTCGCTGCTAATGGTCAAGGGGATATACCAAAGCAACTGCGGTTTACCGCCTTCGACAAATTCACGATAGATTGCGATTAGATTTTGTTCAAGAGTTGGAGCGACAAAATCGCTCGTACTAAGCCCCAGTTCATCTTTTACTTCTCCTTCCACAGCACGGACTATACCATGTATTTCAAGACTTCCATCCTGATTCAAGGCATATTTCGTCTTAAGTGATGCCTCCACACCAATACCTAACATCCATTTACCAATCGACACAAAGCGCGAACGCTTGACGAATGCGATCATTCCGTCCGTTGTTTCAATTATGCAATGAAATCCTAAATGGTTTGACAACTGAGAAGCACTTAAAATAGCACTACCAACACCAAAATCATGTATTCTTCGCAAGGACAAGCCCTCAGCAAATTCAAAATCCATAGAACGATTCGTAACAAGTGAGCGGAAATATGTTGTTCTCTCTGTCTCCAAGACTACTTTTCCATTTTCGACATGGCAATCACGAAGCCTGATCATCGTATTATCGTAAACGCTGGAAAATTGATGCGCGCGGAACAAGGCCGGATAATTATGTTCAACCAAGGATGGAAGGTGATAAACATCCTGGCAATCCGTTAATTGGAAGATGTGTTGTTTGTCATTTAGATAGAGCAATTGGACAGGGAACAAGTAGCTACCATCGCTTTGCTTTTCGCAATTTGTTCGTTTTTCGCCGAATGCAAGCAAGGCAGACGGCGCGCTATTAGTCCATTTAACAAATGAATTGTTTAGCTTTGCATAATATTTGCAAAGCCAGTTATAGTTTGTAGTAAGCTTTAGTGGGTCTTCCAGCCAATGCAGAGCAGCCGAAAGGATCGCTTCAAGGAATCTCAAGAGTAGCGCTGCATATAGTACGCTTGCAATGATGTTTATTGAAATGTCAGACAGGTAGGAGGACGAACGAGGCAGTGCAATAATCCATAAAAAAGATATTAATATGGCAAAGCCTAATGAAATCAGGAGTTTCAGCCATGAATTATCCCGATATGCTTTTAAAACCCTGAATAAAATGCGCCTTAATTGATTCATACTACACACCTCAATCAACCAAAAATCGGATATAGGCTCTATCGTCATAGGAGATGGCGTCTTTTACTAATCCCTTAGTAGATTTATAATTCCGGTACAGAAGCCGATCTGTCTTTAACAGAAGTGCCAACTCTGTCTCGCTTTCAGCGAGGGTGGTTTTTAGAAAGGGATATCCATCAGAAGCTAGCACTACTACAGAGCCTTTTGGGACTGGATAAACAATTGTACGCTCGGGCCTGATAAAGATTCCATCTAGGACATCATACCCAAGCTCGCCATCCGCATTGGCGTATTGCATTTGGTTTTCTAGTTCAGGCAAGATGCGCTCCCGTCCCGTATCGTGCGCCATCAGTTCCTCTTCTGTTTTCCCTGCCAGTACCTCCTGGGCGAGGAAAGCACTTCTCTTTTCGGAATTGATGGTGTCAACCTTTTTTGCATGATCATGGAGAGCGCCATTCAGGATGCATTGGCAATCTCCGAAGCTCCATATTTCTTGTCTGGCAATCGAATACAGAATGACACCCGCCTGCAAGCGATCGGTTGGATGCGATGCCGCATATTCCAACAAAGCACCATAGGCAGCGGTTAGGGAGGCATTCAAAAATTCAATGCACTCTACGGCGGTGAAATCAGCGGCTGCATTTTCAAGCGAAGTCAACAGCACATCACGCGCGTGCCGTCCGCTCTTTTTCCCCTCCCACAGGAGTTTTCCCTTTGCAGTCACGCCATCAATCACAGCGATATAATTACCGCTGACAAAGACACCATCTTCGCATGTATCCATGTGACCAGTTTTAGATTGCAGGTATTGCTCAATTATTTTCACCACGTCAAATGCGCCCCTCTCAAAAATTTTTCCCTAGCTTGAATTATAGCATGTCATTTTTCTGGTGTCAACTGCGTTGGGAGTTTTTCCTTGACAGCGTATGCGCCAATGTGCTACAATTACAAAAAAGAAAGTCAAAGCACATGAGGAATCGCATGCCAATGCCCTACTTCAAAATCGACAACGACATCTTCTCTCTGCGCTTGGGCTCCTACGAGTTCCAGATCTATTCCTATTTGGTTTCCTGCGCGGGCAAGAAGGGCGAATGCTGGCCGAGCACGAACACCATTGCGCGCACGCTCGACATAAGTCAGAGCACGGTGATCTGCAAAATTGATTCGCTGGTACGCAGGCAACTCATCGACAAGCGAACAACAATTCGCCACAGCAAAAGCGGCAGGGTCAGCACGGGCAACAACCACTACTATATCCGCTCCGTTGCCGAGGCCAAGATGGCGCACGAACGTTTCCCGGGGGGCCATGGTGGACTGGGGGGTACTTTAACAGACGAAGAGGATATATAAGAAAGAGCTGAAGTCTGAATATTTAAAACCCCACCATGAGCTGAAAACAGCCCCGTTCGCGCTCGAAACCCTCCCCAAAAATCCACACGCCATCGCTCCCAAGGGAAGCAAGCAGAGCGCCCGGCTATACGCCGGTCACCTGCTTGGCCGGGGGACACCCCCAGCACCCCCGTTCCCTCGCCGCTACGCTGGCGAGCTAAAGCGAGAAGGCCCGTGTCGCGCCGCGTGTGGCCCCGTGTGCGAGCTTTACGTCCCAAACCGAGTAAGATAACGGCAGAGGAAGAAAAACGCGCTGTTGGCCCCCGTGTAGCCACGTGTGGCGATCAGGCCTTTCAGCATCCACTCAACCGGAAGCCCGTACAAAACGCCGAAACATGACCAACAGCAGAGAAACGAGTACCAAAGCAGGATAAAAGGGTGATGCTGGTTGCCCTGCATCCCCCTGATTCACACCGACCGGCAATGCCGTTCGGGGATTACGGAGTGGTACCACTATTGAACGCCAACCGAAATTTCTGATAACACATTGCCAAAAAATCAAGCAGTGCAAGGCTTTGTAGCAGTTAAGAGCGGTATCGCCAAAAAGATAGCTCTTGGTCAAAAAATAGTCTGGACTTCCGAGCAAGGTTGTGGTATGATGTCGTGCTTGGAAGGAGGGTGAAAACCCATGGCAAAGAGAAGAGCGAACGGCGAAGGCAGTATCTCCAAGCGAAAAGACGGACGATGGGAGGGCAGGTTCACAGTCGGCTACCGAGAAGATGGCAAGCAAATTTACAAGAACGTGCTGGCCAAAACCCAAGCCGAGTGCGCGAAAAAACTGAAAGCGGCCATCGCCGCGGCGAAGGAAATCTCTGCAAGCGAATCGGCTCCGACAGCCTACACGCTGGCAGAATGGATCGACATCTGGTACGAAAACTTCATCAAGCCAAACCTCCGCGAGACAACCCGAAATCAGTATGAGTCGTTCATCAGGCACCACATCAAGCCCTACATCGGAGATATTTCCCTCACCAAGCTGAGCTCCCTCGACCTGCAAAAGCTCTATAACAAGCTCAAGACCAGCGGGAGAATTCAGACCGACCATGCCCTGCCGAACCCTGGTCTGAGCGCAAAAACCGTGCGCAGCATACACATGATGCTCTCCTCCTGTTTGGAAAAAGCAGTGGCCGAACGGCTGATTCAGACCAACCCCGCGCATGGTTGCAGCATCCCGCCGAAGGAAAAGCGCGAGATGAAAATCATCCCGCCGGAGCAAATCGGACGATTCCTCACCGAGGCAGAACGCGCAGGATACCTCGCGATGTTCTACCTCGAACTCACCTCGGGCCTGCGCCGGGGCGAACTGCTGGCCCTGCTATGGACGGACGTTGACATCGCCAACTGCGCCATCTCCGTAAGCAAACAGGTCATCAGAGTGAACGGGGAGCTCAAAGTTCTGCCGCCCAAAACGCAGAACGCCGTGCGAAAAATCGTGCTACCCAAGCAGACAATCGACCTGCTCATCGCCGAGCACGAACGTCACCCGGACCACCCGTTGCTGTTTCCTTCGCCCAAGACAGGTACCTACCTCGACCCGCCAGCGGTTGCCCGGAAGATGAAAACCCTGCTGGCAAGAGCCGGGATAGACGAGATTAGGTTCCACGATCTCAGGCACACGTTTGCCACGCTATCCCTGCAAAATGGGGTCGATGTGAAAACTTTATCACACACGTTGGGGCACTACAGCGCAGGGTTCACACTGGATACCTATACCCACGTGACCACACAGATGCAGGAGGATGCAGCCAGATAGATCGGCGGGTTCATGGCAGCGGCGCAGGGTTAGCTGATTTTTCTTGCAATCTCAGTTGAGATATGCTATGATATTCACGAGGATGAAAGGGGGAGTCTGAATGCCATTCGTAGAAGCCAAATGCACTAACTGCGGAGCGGTCCTGCCCGTGGATAGCGCCCGTGACGCTTGGGTCTGCGGGTATTGCGGTACGCCATTTGTAGTTGAAAAGGCTATCCAGCAGTTCAACATTACCAACAACATAACCGCCGACACTGTCGTTGTGCAGGGTGGCAGTAAAGACTTTGAAGTGCGCGGAGGCGTTTTACTCAAATACAACGGCGAGGCGATAGATGTCGTTGTGCCAGACGGAATCGTGGAGATTGGCGGAGCCTTTAATGGTTGCAAAGGCGTCCGAAGTATAGTTCTTCCTGAGAGCATTGAAGTGATCGGAACATTTTCGTTTTGCGATTGTGTTAGGTTGCATTACATCACGCTTCCAAAGGGACTAAGAGAAATTCAAGCCAGTGCATTTAAAAATTGCACACAATTGCATGAGATAACAATCCCGGACAGCATCAGAAAAATTTACAGCGTGAAGGAAAATGATACGTATCAAAAAATTACGCAAGAGCATCTGCCTCAGCAGCAAAAGCAACTGCAATTTAGGAAAAAATACGTAAATGAAAAAAGTATTGATAGTGATACTAAGCGTGACATAGATAGAATACAAGCTTCAATTGCACAATACGAGAAAATCCTGCAAGACATTATAGGAAATGTTTCAGTCTTTTCTGGATGCAGTAAGTTGAGTCGCGTAATCATTTCAGATGATTGTTATCGCCGCGTTGATGGTGATTCTGTTTTCGTTGGCACGCCCTTTCTGCAAGTGTGGAAGCAGCAAGAGGAGCAAAAGCGCAGAGAGTTGCAACAGAAGCGCAAAGAGTTACAGCAGCAGGAACAGCAACAAAAATATAAACAAGATGGTTTATGTCAGCACTGCGGAGGGAAGTTCTCGAAGCGTACCCAAGCCTGTAAGCGCTGTAGCAAGCCGAAGGATTATTAATTTGGCAACCCAATGCTCCCGAGGAATCGGCAGATTCATGGCAGTGGCCCAAGGTTAATGGTCAGAAAACCGTCAGACCCGCGCCCGCGAAACGCCTATACGCCAAGCCTTTCCCAGCCCCCTGTCAAGCCCTAAAAACAGCAATATGCGTCCCGTAATGGTCAAAATAATGGTCAGGCAACGCACAGCCACTCAAAACAGCAGAACAACAGAAGAAAAGCAAAAGCCGCAAAGTCAAGTGTATCAAGACTTTGCGGCCTTTTGCCGTTGGTCGGAGTGTCGAGATTCGAACTCGAGGCCTCTTGGTCCCGAACCAGCGGGGGAATGAAAAGCGGCGTTTGGTGGTGTTCCGTAAAGCCTTGTGCTGCTGGATTTTCTTCGTAGCATGTGAAGCTAGATTTAGCCGCCGTGGGTGATTTTTGGCGGCGTGTAGCCCACAAATCACCCACGGCGGGAG
>JGI24696J40584_12961046_pt1 | contig 10232 bp, 6 predicted proteins | sample TergutCo191P4_FD_40584 | JGI IMG/M metagenome (IMG submission 40584)
GCTTTAGACAATAATACCACCCTGCCACTGGAACTGGCCTTAGTGGATGCTTGCATTGAGCCTGTGGTTGAAAAAGCAACAGCACCCGCCACCACTACAAAACAAACCCCAGCAACCACGCCTTCAAAGCACACTACTCCTGTAACGCATAACACTGCGCCGCTGGCTCATTCTACTGCCACCAGTTCTGCCCACTCCACACGTGCCGCTGAAAGTGCCCCTCCCATTGAGCAGATAAAAGTTTCAGCGCTAGAGAACGCCGGAAGCCCGCTTGAGCAGCTAACGGCTAACTGGAACATTATTGTACAGCAGGTACCAGATGCCGTACGCCGTTCAGCAGCAGTAGCCATGTTACGCAGTGCTGGCATTAAACCTGTTGCTATTGAAAACGATATCGTTGTATTGTCATTTAAATATTCATATCACCGCGATAAGATAGAAGAACTCGAAAACAAGAAAATTGTGGCAGGTCTAATATCACAGTTCATGGGCAAACCATGCCAAATAAAATGTATTTATGAACCGGAAGAAAATCACTTAGTACGCGAAGCCCAGAAACTGGGAGCGCAGATAATAGATGTGGAGGACCGACCCTAGTTTAATGTATTGTTATTTTTGGCATTTTTACGCACAAATAAGATTGCAATCTCCACATTTTGTTGCCATTTCCACCAGTTTTTAATTTAAAAAATGCCAAAATAATGCCACGCTAAACACCGTCTTGAGCTATGAGATTGTTTAGCTTTCCAATCATTTCACCTTCGCGAGTCGGGTAAAGATGCCCGTAAACATCCAGCGTTATCCTTATATTTGAGTGCCCAAGCCTTTTAGAAATTAGTAGAATCGGAATATCTTTCTCAATTAACAGAGATGCATGAGAATGACGCAGGTCGTGTATCCTTATTCGCTTAACCCCAGCAATAGCACTATATAATGTCATGTTTTTATGAAGATACAACAAGGAGTATGGGAAAAGGCGATCACCACTCTGGTAATCGTATAACAGCGAGATATTTTCTTGCACTTCTTTCATAACAGCTTCTGGCACCTGAATAACCCGATTGCTTTTTTCAGTCTTTGGCGTAGAAATAATGTCAGTCTTGTTAAGCCTTTGAAAGCTTTTAGAAATTGAGACCGTACCACTTTCAAAATCAAAATCACTGGCAGTTAGCGCAAAGAGTTCGCCGACACGCATACCTGTCCAATAAAGCAAACTAAATCCTATGTGCGCAGGTTTCTTGTCGACCGCTGCTATAAATTTTTTGAACTCGTCGTACGTCCAAAAGCTTACACTTGCTGAACGAGCGCTGCCGATTGATCCTGCTATACGACAGGGATTTGATGGTAATTTATAGTATTTGACGGCGTAGTTAAGAAGCACTGAGAAACGTTGATTCACACGATAAAGCGATACAGGCGACAATCCACAAGATAGCATGCCGTTTTGCCACTTACGGATATGAGCCGGCAGAATTTGGTTTATAGATGGAAATGCAGCTTGGCCCAGTTGGGGAATCGGGAAACCTTGATTCCAATACTGTAACCACCGCATCTTAAGAAGCCAGCCAGTTGTACGGCTAAGCAGTAAAGAGGAACCAAGGCTGAAAGCAAGGGGACGAGGCGGAGCGAGGCTTTTACCCGTTACCCTTGCTTTCAGCAAGGGCGCACTTATACACCCTAAAGGGTGCCGCGCGCCCCTTTGGGGGATTTTTGATTTGAGACTTTTACTTTTTGGCTTTTGAGATTTGTGTTGTTTGTGAATTGAGTTTTTGATTATTGGAGTTGCTCTTTTTGGCCATTTATCATTTCAGCATCGATATTATCAGCAGGGGAAAAGGCAAGTCCGCAGTTGCCGCATCCGCTTACAGGGCAGGGGAGAAACTGCTAAACGAGTGGGACGGAGAATTACACGATTACACTCAAAAAAGAGGAGTTGAAGTCTTTATACCCGAGAGAACAAAGGAACACGAATATGAAATTGAATCATTTAGAAAGGAGCGTCAATTTTAAGTTGGAGCCGACAGTTCTCCAGCATGTTGTTTTAAATATAAAACCAGTAGTTATTCTTGACGTTATGGTTACGTGAATGTATAATTCGCGCGTTTGAATATTGAATGGGAGTCTTGTAGTGACTCTTGGGAATATTGGAATAAGTAATAACGCAATAATGGAGGTATCCGCATGAAGCTCTCCCAATCTGTAAAATCTATGGGAATGAAAATATTCACGACTGCATTGCTAGCCGTGTTTTTATTTTCAACATCATCGCTCGTAGCCGTCCTGACACAGCAAAAAACAGTGCAGGCTGCACTGCAACAATCCTCCAGTTGGTCAATGCCTTATGATGATCATATAATCAGCCTATTGCGAAACCTGAGCGATTACCAAAACTTCTCAGATGGAGATAAGCAGCTTCTCTTTGATTATTTTGGAATTACCTATGCCATATCTGAAGATGAGTTGGACTATATTTCGGCACAGGACGAGCAGCTTCAATCAGCGTTAGCTGAAGCAATACTCACTGATTTGTTGGGTGGCACAATTTCCTTTGACAATATAAGTGCATCGGATTGGGAAAGAGTGGAGGCATATTTCAGCAGTTTAAGCCTTACGCAGGTACAAGATATGACTGCAAAAGGCGCTTCCACAGAAGATATTCTCCGCGTCAATGAAGCCCTGTGTTACGGTATGTTCAGTGTGTCTGAAGCTGAACAACTGCTCAAACTGTATCCGGACGATGAAGAGAGAAACCAGCTTGTTATTAAGTTTCATATTTATACCATCAACAGTGAATCGCCTGTCCTGCAAGATGCCAAGACAATGCTTCTAAGCAGCGTTGAGATGGACAAGATTATAGAGGAGTTTAATCTTGAAGCAGCTGATAGCAGCGGAGGTGGCAGAGGAGCTCTGGATGAAAATGGCGATCCTATTGCACCTTTTTCGCTTAACAATGGCTCAGGCGAGTGTGTAGACCTAAATACTGGCAATTTGAACTACCAACATAATATCATAAGCCTTTCCGGGGTAAATGGCTTCGACTTGAATTTATCCTTAGTATACAACTCGATTAACTCAGCATTGTACAACGAACACTGTGATAATTTAGGAAATAACTCTATTGTTGCTAAGCCGATAAAAACCGGCTTGGTATATGGTTGGGAATGGAATTTACCATATTTAGAAACTGTTGGTAGCAGCCCAAAAACTTTGTATTTAGGCAATGGATCGGCGTATACTATTTCCGGGCATCTTTCGTCAAGCTATAAGTTTAGCAACTATACACTGAAAGATATCGTATTAAAGGACGTTGCATCTCCCCTTTACTATAACGGACAGTACGTGGCAACCTATGTGTTGGAATATAAAAACGGGGACAAGGCTTATTTCAAGAATGACGGTTTGCTTTTAGCTCAAGTTGATCGCTTCGGCAACACCATTACATACAAATATACTAGCTATAACAACGACAATGTTTTAAGCCAAATTATTGATACTGCCGGTCGTACTGTAAATATTGCCTACTCAAACTTTTTAAATAACGTGCGAACTGTAAAGGTTACCGCACCAGATGGCAGCCAAACCAGCATAACCATCGAAACGATTTTTGCTTCTAACGGCACTCAATATGGTATTAAGAAAATTACAGACGCCAAAGGCAATCAAACTTCTTTCAACTATACGGTTTCTGCCGGAGAATTCAACGCCTGCACACAGAAACCTTCTAAGGCCGCCACAAATTACTGGGCGCTGCTTACGAGTGTAGTTTATCCGACGCAAGCAAAGAAAGTATTTTCCTATAACAAATATGTGGAATCATTATCTGGGTCTGCTTACAGGCATGTTTATGAAATAGACAATAGAAAAGATGTCATTGGCAGCATTGATTACAATATCAAAACATACAAATTTACTCGGTCTAATAATACGGTCACCTCAGCTACGATGACAATAGCTGGCGGTAGTATTGGAAGCTCAATAGTCACAACCTACGCTTTCAACTCAAATCATTTGCTCACCAGTGAAGTTGTTTCGACCTACAAGTTCATGAGTCAAGTAACACAACTAACTTCAACAGCATATGTATACAATACAGACACACTGCCTACAAAAGTGACTTCGCGCGTATACAACTCAAGCGGCAGTTATACGCAAACGATACTGCTTTATGAATATGATAATAAAGGCAATGTTACGGCTTTTTGGAACGAAAGAGCCAATGGTAGTACATCTAACACAGAGTATAAGACTACTTTCACATATAACAGTACCTATAGCTTGCTCACAAGCAAAACCTATAAGCAGGATGTCAACACAACTATTCAAGAGAGCTATACGCTGACACCTGATAATAAGTCCGTCGCATCAGCCGAGGTAAAAGTAAACAACGTACTACAAGCCAAAACAGAATTCGTATACAACAGCCGCGGCGAAACCACATCACAAAAGGCTTATAAAGACGGCTTTGTTAATTATGTTGAAACGACATTTACATATGACACCTATGGAAATCTAACAAGCATTGTCAACACAAATATTACAGACGTAGATGGCAATCTGGTGGCAGGCACTCCGGGTGCTAGTTCTGCCGCCGGTAGGCTAGCAACAACTTTTGCCTATAACAATATGAGCAGGCTTACTTCATCTACTGATGCTAACGGTAATACCACAAGTTATCAGCATGATATTCTTGGCCGTGTTACTACAATAGTTAATCCTGACGGCACTTTTGTGACCAAAGATTACAACGATGCCAGCAATATTCTCACTGCTACTGATGAGCTTGGTAACCAACTAAAATACTACTATGATGGCTTCGGTAATCTGTTGCGTATTTACGATGCAACAAAAGCCCAAAATCTGCAAACTAACACCTACGATACCCATATGCGCTTGTCCACAACAAACAACCACAATAACAGCACCCAAAGTACGCAAATCACTTATACCTACGACTATTTTGATCGTATCCTGACTATTGAAACAAGAGATAAGACCAATGTCCTCATAGCATCTGAAACATATGTCTATGACGACTATGCAGAGAACGGACAGTATCGCAAAACGACTCATACCGTTGTAGGGGATGCTGGGGCTCCATCAATAGTCAGTTCAACCTACTTCAATAAATCAGGTCTCTTGGAAAAGCAATCGCGCATATTAAACAATGTGGAGTATTTTGACTACTTCACCTATGACTACTTAGGAAACTTACTGACTGAAAGGACTGCTATAGCTGCAGCGAATGGACTAGCTTGTTCTGCCGAATATGAATACGATTACGCTGGCAGAGTCGTTAAACAGTATAATGTTGCCGGAGACTTCGCAACTTTTGAGTATGATGCACTAGGCAAACTTGTCATCAGCACAGATTATGCCGGCAATACAACTATATTTACCTACGACGACTTAGGAAGGCTCTTAACCCAAAGCATTTCTTTTGAGACAATCGGTGGCACCACCTATTACTCGGTTACCAACTACTACTATGACAGTAATGGCAATATAATCAGACAGCAGTCTACCAACAACCAGCTTGGGCAGCCAACTACTTACTCTACTACAGAATATCAATATAACAGTCGTGACTGGCTTACACAAGCTACACAGCATGACGGCATAACTTCCTATTACACCACTTATACCTATTACGCCAACGGCTTGCAGTCCAGCATTACAACCGGAAATGGTGCTGCTACCACAGCTTATGACTATGACCATGCGGGCAGACTTATTGAATTAACCAATGCTTTAGGCAATATTGAAACATATGTATACGACACCAATGGCAATCTCATATTATCAGTTGACTGCAATAACTGGGTTACAACCTATACATACGATGGTCTTGGCAGAGTTCTTAATGTTAATGTTGCAACCGGCAACTCTGCTACTGACTGCTCGCAGAGCTTCACGTACTACTTAACAGGAGCCCTTAAATCAGAGGACAACGGGAATTTCAGTGCCACTTACACTTACGATGAGCTTGACAGGCTAATCACAGTCAGCGAATCCAACAATGTAACCAAAACCTATACCTACGATATCGCTGGTAACCGCACAAGCTATATTCTAAAAATAAATGGCGTTACCCAACTAAGTACGACTTACACTTACGACAACTTCAATAGGTTGGAAACCGTGAGCGAGAACGGTGTGTTGGTTGCAACTTACTCCTACGACATCAACGGCAACAGAGAAAGCCTGACTTATGCCAACGGAATTTCAGAAGAATACACCTACAACCTAGCCAATATGGTCACTAGTGTAATCAACAAATCTGGTAATACAGTGATTTCCAGCTATGACTACACTTACTACCTTGACGGGAACCAATGCACCAAGACTGACCACGATGGCAAAGTAACTACTTACATTTATGATGGGCTAGGCAGATTAGCACAAGAATCAGAAGTCTTATCAGGCGTGACTCAGAGCTACAGCTATACCTATGGCACTTCACATAACCGTGCTACTATGGTAGCTTCAGGAGCTAAGTCATTTTCCACAAGTTACACTTATGACCTTAATAACAGGTTGCTCACGGAAACAAAGAACTCTGCTACAACTACTTACATATACGATAACAATGACAACCAGCTGTCGCAGTCTACTTCATTGCAGATAAACACCTTTGCCTATAACGGCTTGAATCAATTGATATCCGCCAACATGGGTGGAGCATTAGCCACATACACCTACAACTCGGCTGGTCTGCGTACTTCCAAGACAGTTGGGGGAGTCACAACCAAACATGTGTGGGATGGTAGCAATGTCTCTGCTGAACTCAATAGCAGCAATGTTGTTACTGCCAAATACCTGCGCGGAGTTAGTCTACTGGCATTTGATACCAGTAGCGCTAGAACCTACTATCTCTTTGATGCACATGGAGATGTGGTACAACTTACCAACTCAAGCGGAGTCATTACCAAAATATATTCCTATGATACCTTCGGTAACGAGACAGGAACCACCCAAAACGGTGGCATGGGGTCGACTGACACGAATCCTTTCCGCTACTGTGGCGAATACTTTGATGTTGAGACTGGCAACTATTACTTACGCGCTAGATTTTATTCGCCTTTGGTCGGGAGATTCCTTTCTGAAGATACCCATTGGAATCCTAGCAACATGATTTACGGGGACAACCCTGTAAAGAATGCCTACTACAAAGATGCGTTGGGGTTAAGTTCTTATGTGCCAAATATAGCGGCAATCATGCAAAGTGGGAATCTTTACGCTTACTGCGGTAATAATCCTGTAATGTATGTTGATCCTTCTGGGAATGCAATACAGTTTGCTATATTCGGTGTAGTTATAACTGGAGCTATGATTTTGTCAGCTGCAGTCAGCGCTGTAGTTGTAACAGTAGCAATTGTTGGGACATTTGCTTTAGGATATGTCATTGTTGATGGCGTAGCAAAATTAGTTGAAGAAAATAAATTTAAGCCAATTACACTAAATCCTGCTGCTGGTTCACCTAGCATTGTAACGCGTCCTAATACCATGAATGCGACAAGGGGTATTGCGAATGTAGTAAGCCAGCCAGTTACTGTCGCTAATATGCAGACAAAAACAAAGGATTTTGGCACTTATCAATTTGCTTATTTAGATTCAAAAGGCAACTTGGTAAAAACTGGGCCCCAAATGAATATCGCCGAAGCCTATTACGCGCTCAAGGCAATGCCGCTAAATGGAAATTTTGGCGGTCAATCGTGGGGGCTATATACTTCTAGTCAAGCTGACGCACAAGCATTCGCGCTTTTATATGGATTGGTACACCATTCTGATTTAGCGGTAGGATTTGACGCAGAATACCATGGGAATAATTATTATGGACATTACCATGTAAACCATATAGTAGGCAAAGAGGAAAATTCAGGTGTGCATATTTGGTTTGGTAATACATTGAAATGGTAGGGAATTGTAATGAGTAAAGTCATTATTCAAATAGATGAACTCATAGAAAACATGAGTAGTGCGAAATATTTGAATATTAATTTGAGTACAGGTGAATATATACCTGTGCCAGCAATTAGCTTTCGAGAAGATGATCTAAAAGATTTAATCCCTGCACCTGAGTCAGGTTTTGAAAACTTCTACAGAGATCCGAAAGCATCAAGGTCAATGACTTGGGTCTGTCGCCAAGTTCCTGATATCTACTTTCAAAAAGGCGTATGGTACGACCTACCAATTCCTTATACTATCTATGAACCAGTAATTCACTTTCGAGAAGACGACTTAAAGAATTTGATTCCAGCACCAGAATCTGGTTACAAGAACACTTATAGAGAGTCAAAAACAGGCACATATTATGATATTCCAGATTATTATTTCCAAAAAAATGCTTTTGCTGATCTAATTCTTGTGCCACACTACAGTGAAGACACTACGAGAATAAAGATAAAATTTCTAGATAAAGTAATCAAGCAACGCCTTGCAGATGAACCAATGATTCAGGAAATCAACCGCTTATTTACGCTTACAGATGACCCAGGTTATTTTGCCCATGAGTTTGACTTACTATTGGGCGATAACAAGCTGTATGAAGAATGGCGTTCTTTTGCCAATGAGGAAGAGAACACTATTCATGAACAAGTAAAGAATTTTGCCATTCAATGGTGTGAAAAAATTGGGCTTGAGTATTTGCTTAACCAATGAATGATATCTCTGCCCAACAGTCATAATTGTACAGCCCACGGCAGCATCTTTTCCGGCTTTGCCGGAAAGTGTCAGAGTGGGTCACATACTCCCACAGGGAAGTATGTGAAACCGGCTTCCATAGCTTTTGGTGACAAGTAAAACTTTAATCCTTTTAGACGCTCACCTGATTTTCAGGCAGAGCGTCTTTTTTTATTCCCTTTCCATAACTCACTGTTTTTGTAAAATTTTTGAAAAGTGTGACTTTTGCCCAAAAACACCTGAATTTTTGGACTCCAAGTGACCCTTTAAGTGGAGGGGGTATAACACTTTTTCTGCCGGTATCCTCATATCGTGTTATGACGTTTTTCATTGCTCAAGGCTAACCCTGCATTTCAATCCATGCCTAAAGTACAACTTTACGCCGTATAGAAATCTTAATAGTTGAAAGGAGGAAATCATTATCGACAAAAGCAACAGATGAGCAGGGTTCCAAGGCGCACCTTGGCACACGACTTTCGTAGAAAGTCTAGTGTGTTATACCAACGCCAAGAAAACGCTAAGCCAAGCTCCAGCGGGCAACGTGGCGGTTGTTAATATAGCTCAGGTGTTTTTGCTCTAAGCCTTTTTGCCTTTCGCAGTTTCAGCAACTTTCCTCTTTAACGCTTTGGTGTCTAAGTTGTAAATATCTGCCGGAACCTTAGCGTGCATATGCCCATCATCGCCTTGCCAAACCTTATTCACGGCATCTGGCACATACTCCATAACATCACTTATGTCGCAAGACAACTCTGTGCAGATTTTATCCAATACATCAAGCGAAACAAATTCATTAGCAGATAACTTGGCAAGCGTGGCGGTGCCAATGCCGGTTCTTTTCCGAAGTTCTGTTTTGTTGAGACCTTTGTCGATAAGCATTTTCCAAAGTTTATTATATTTAAATGGCATAAGTATCTCCCTTCTAGCATATTTTACTATGCGCACATTCAGGCGTCAACATATATTGTTCATGCTCAAGTAATATTTGTTTTATAAAGCGAATATTTTATCTTGACAACTTATTCAACATGTGATATTATATGTTCTGATATTGAAATATATTGTGCAATATAACGAAGTCATAAGGAGTAAAACAACATGAACATCCATCTTTTAAGCGTTTGTAATACCGGATATGCATCTGGTCGCCGCCCCGGCTTTTACATTTACGCTGATTGGCTGCCAAGCATGGGGTTTATACCCGGGGCGCTTGTTCAAACCCTTCCGACACCGGAGGAAATGGTCTTTAACCTGTGTGATGAAAACATCAGGCGCTATTCAGAGCTTGATGCCGAGACCAAGGCGCAAGGCGGGAAGCTGCTTCAGGTTTTCAATGCCTCTGAGAAATACCAACAGAGTCCGACCTTGCTGGCAAGCGGTCAGTTTTTACATGATGCAGGGTTTACCTATGGAGACAGCCTTGTGGCTAAGTACGAATACGGCCATATCAGGGTGCGTAAGCTCTCTGGAAAGTTAAAAATGGTGAGTTTATCAAGCATACGTGATAACCATACCGGCAAAATGACTCCGAAAATCCGAATGAGCGGTGGATGGCT
>JGI24696J40584_12961045_pt1 | contig 10227 bp, 8 predicted proteins | sample TergutCo191P4_FD_40584 | JGI IMG/M metagenome (IMG submission 40584)
CCTTGAAATATTACACCCCTTGGAGCGCACCAATTGTCTGAACCCCGATTTGTGTCTGTTGCGCAACTAACAATATCGCCAAATATTCCGTAAAAACGATGAAATTGATCCTGGGCAATGCACGCATTGCCCCTACAATTCAAAACAACATTTCATTAATATATGCGAAATAACAATGGTGTTCACCAACGTTTTGTAGGGGCAATGCGTGCATTGCCCTGAAACGTCGTTGCGCCATATTCGCAACGTCGTTGTGCGTGTACAACGTCGTTGCGCATATGTGCAACGTCATTGCGCAATGGGGCAATCACGGGGGATTGCCCCTACGACGTAAATTTAAATCCGCAACATTCCCGATAACCGTATCCACAATAACCACAATAAATAATGCAAAATGCAACAAACAATGTGCGGCGCAATGACACGTCGTTTTACCATATTCGCATTGTGATATGAATCGCATTATGTTTTGCGGTTGCGCAACGGGCATATTTTCAGGATTTTTTCTCTCTAGGATGAAAATGATGGTGTTCGCTTTTTAAGAATGAGTTGTCCATGTGCGTGTAAATTTGCGTGGTTGACAAGTTCGCATGACCCAAGAGTTCTTGCAAAATGCGCAAATCCATGCCGCCGGCTAGGCAATGCGTAGCGAAGGAATGTCTGAACGAATGTGGGCTGATAGAATCTTTTCCTAAAAAAGCGGTGTGAGCCTGAATTATTTTCCATGCGCCAACTCTGCTGAGTTTTTTGCCGTGAAAGTTGAGAATCACGGTGTCTGTTTTGGGTTTGAATGCTTGCCTCCACTCCTTAATCCACAATTCCAGATTTTCCTTGGCTTTGCCGGCTAGCGGAACCAGCCTCTGTTTGTTGCCCTTGCCAACAGGCGTTATCCATCCGTTGTCAAGCTGAATGTGTTCCAGCTTTAGCTGAATTGCCTCGCTTATTCTTAGCCCTGCGCTGTATAACAGCTCAATTAAAGCCAAGTCTCTCATGCCGAATTTATCATTTGATGGTATATTTTCAAAAACCTGCGCAATCTCGTCTATGCTCAGGCATTGCGGCAAATATTTTTCCAGCCTTGGAGCGGCGAATAAGTTTTCCGGCGAAAATTCTAACAACTGCTTTTCTTCCAAATAGTACAAAAAACCTCGCAAAGAGGAGAGGTGCCTGGCCAGCGATGACGGTTTGTAATCAAAGGCTTTTGCCCTTTCCGAGAGGAATTCATCTATGCTGTTTATTGAGAGTTCTGTTTGCGTGCAGAGCGGCGTTAAGTCGGTTTCATAGCTATCTATTGTTTGCCTGGACAGGTTTTTTTCCAAAGCCAAGTAGCGCAGGTAGTCTTTTAGCAAAGCGGGAATGTCCATTTGCAGAGTAAGGTAGAAAAAATAATCTATATTTACCACTATGGCAGAAAACATAAACCGGCGGAGTTTTTTAAAGAACTTGGCAATAGTTGGCGCGGCATTTACGCTTAAAATGAAAGGCGGAATGGAGGTTTTTGCGCAAACTTCCTCAGAAACTGCGGATTTGGTGGCTGTTATGGGCGGCGAGCCTGATGCCATGTTCAAAAGAGCCATTGAAGAAATGGGAGGAATTGGCAAGTTTGTCAGACCGGGGCAAAAAATAGTTGTAAAACCCAATATCGGGTGGAATAAAACTCCGGAGCTGGCGGCAAATACAAATCCGGTTCTGGTGGGGGCAATTGTTCGCCAATGCATTGCGGCAGGCGCAAAAGAAGTCGTTGTTTTTGACAACACCTGCGACAATTGGAAAAGGTGCTATGCAAACAGCGGCATTGAAGAGGCAGCCAAAGCTGCGGGCGCAAAAATTATTCCTGCAGACAACAGCTCTTATTACAGCGAAGTTTCTCTGCCCAAGGGCAAAAAACTCAAATCTATAAAATTACACAAAGCCATTTTGGAATGCGATGCCTGGATTAATGTTCCTATATTAAAACATCACGGCGGCGCAAACATGAGCATTTCCATGAAAAATTTAATGGGAATTATCTGGGACAGGAAAATATTCCATATTTCAAATTTGCAGCAATGCATAGCGGATGTTTGCACGCTTGAAAAGAAGCCTGTGCTCAATATAGTTGATGCTTATAGAGTTCTTAAATCACACGGGCCGCAAGGAAGGTCAGTGGAAGATGTTGCAATTTCCAAAGCATTGTTTATGTCGCAGGACATGGTGGCGGTTGATACAGCCGCAGCAAAGTTTTTCAATCAAATACAAGAAATGCCGCTAGACAACGTAAAGCACATTACGCATGGCCATGAATTGAAAGTTGGAACTATGGACATTAACAAACTAAGCGTTAAGCGGATAAAATTGTAATGCTTAAAAAATTGCGAGTTGCTGTATCAATTCTGATTTTCAGTTTGCTTACATTTTATTTTTTGGACTTTGCGGAAATATTACCGGCAGAATTTCATGTATTGGGGCATATCCAGTTTATTCCGGCTTTGATGTCCGGTAGCATTGCCATTATCGCAGGGCTTGTAGTTTGCACTCTGCTTTTTGGAAGAATATACTGTTCTGCTATTTGCCCACTTGGTTTTCTCATATCCCATGTCCCATGCCTCATGTCCCAAGCAAAGAGTTCTGCGCTTGCCAAGCTCCGCTGGGCCATTGTAGCCGTTTGCATAATTTCTTTCTTCTCCGGCTTTACCATAGTCGTTGGAATTCTCGACCCGTTCAGCGCGTATGGCAGAATAGCGGTTCACATATTTAAACCGGTTTATTTATTTATTAACAATATATCAGGCATATCTTATAAAGTTGAAATAGTAATGTTTAGCGTTTTTTCATTTGTTGTGGCAATATTGACTCTTATAATAATAGTTGTGTTAATGGGGCGAACTTATTGCAATGCTATTTGCCCGGTGGGAACGGTTTTAGGTTTTTTGGGCAAATATTCCCTTTTCAAAATTAGAATAAACGAGAGATGCGCCTCTTGCGGCATTTGCGCAAAGAAATGCAAAGCCTCGTGCATAGATTCAAAAAACAAAACCATAGATTACAGCAGATGCGTAAATTGTTTCAACTGCATAAATAATTGCAGCAAAAAAGCTATATCTTTTTCAATGCTGCGCAAAAACGAAGTGGATAAAAGCAGAAGAAAATTATTATTGACGGGGTTGGCTGTTTTCGCCGTGCCTGTAGGTGCACAAAATCTTGTGCCCCTACAAGGACGGCGCAGTGCCATTAGCCCGCCGGGCGCAATTAGCGCTCAACGATTGCTAAAGACTTGCACTTCTTGCCATTTATGCGTATCCAAATGCCCGTCTAAGGTGTTGAAGCCTGCGTTTATGGAATACGGAATTGGGGGCATAATGCAACCCGTTATGCATTTTGAAAATGGATTTTGCAGCTATGATTGCACAATATGCGCAAATATTTGCCCCAGCAATGCTTTGACTCCGCTTACAAAAGAGCAAAAGCACAAATTGCAGGTTGGGAAGGTTGTTTTTATCCCTGAGCTTTGCGTTGTTCATACGGATGGAACAAGTTGCGGAGCGTGTTCGGAGCATTGCCCAACTCAAGCGGTGAAAATGGTTCCGTATAAAGATGGTTTAACAGAACCTTCCATAGATACGGATATATGCGTAGGCTGCGGAGGCTGTGAATTTATTTGCCCTGTTCGCCCGCAAAGAGCGATATATGTTGATGGGAATAAAACCCATCAAATAGCAAAGGCTTTTGAGGTTGAAAAAAAGGAAGAAAAAGAAATTACGGATTTTGGATTTTGAGTTTTCTATATTCCTTTTACCGTGAGAATTCAAAAGCTTAAAATAAACGGATTTAAAGCCTTTGCGCAAAAGGCGGAACTTCCATTTTCAGGAAACGGATTAACCGCCATAGTCGGACCTAACGGCTGCGGCAAGTCAAACATAGTGGATGCCATCCGCTGGGTTATGGGAGAACAAAGCGCCAGCTTGCTTAGAGTGGAAAAGATGCAAGGAGTTATCTTTTCCGGAACCGCAGACAGACCGGCTATGAGCATGGCAGAAGTGTCCCTTATTATTGAAAATGATAGGGGAATTTTGTCCTCCGAATACTCCGAAGTGATGATTACCAGAAAAATTCACTCAAGCGGAGAATCCGAATACTTAATAAACAACCAGGAAGTTCGCCTTGCAGACATAAAATACCTCTTTGCAGACACAGGCATGGGCGCAGGTTCCTATTCACAAATGGACAAAAGAATGGTGGATGCGCTGCTCAGCGACAAAGCAGACGACCGCAGAACAATTTTTGAAGAAGCCGCAGGTGTAAGCAAATACAAAAAAGAACGGAAAAAAGCAGCCGTTTGGCTTGAGAGAACCGAGCTGGACATGGAGCGCATAGCCACAGACTTGCAATATGCGAGAAATCAGTTGAAATACCAGGAAAGAATGCTTGGCCGCGCACAGGAACTTCGCAAGCTCAAGAATCGCTTAAAAGAATTGGATGTATCTATAAATCTGGTCAAATACAAAGAATGCAACGATTCGCTGCAAGCACTTTCAATGGAAAAAAAGAAAGGCGAAACGGAGCAGGAAACATTAAAAATAAAACTTACTGAACTGGAAATAAAAATTGAAGAAAAACGGCTTTTAGCAGCCGGAGACGAAGAAAATCTGAGGGAATGCGAAATAGATGTTTCCAATGCAAAAACCGAGCTTGCAAAACAGAGCGAAGCATATCTTCATCTGCAAAACAGAGAGAAGGAGCTGGAAGAAAACAAAGAGCGCTGCCAACGTGAAATCGACGAAAACGAAAGCGGCATTCTGGCTTTGAAAGAGAAAGCGCAAAATCTGGAAAACGAGCTAAAAAACGCAGCTCCGGAAATAGAAGAAATAGAGAAGCGCGGCAAAAAAGAAACCGAAACATTGCAAAGCCTGCGGTTCTTTGTGGAAGACTTGCGCGCAAGGCACAGAGAGCTTTCAAACAGAAGGTTGCAGTTCTTTCAGTCTGCCGGAAAATTAAAGAACTTGTGGCAAAAAACAGACACGGAAATTGAAATGCTTGGCGAGCGAATAAGCCAAGCGGAAAAAGAAATTGAAAATTTCAATTCAAATATTCATGAATTGGAGCTTTTAAAAAGCGAAAAGGAAGCGGAAATCGACGAAAGCAAAAGCAAAAGCGAAATTCTTGCGGAACTCAGCAGCGTTTTGGAATCTGAAAAAGAAGCTTTGAGCGAAAGCTTGAATTCTCTGCAGGAGCAAAAGCTGTGTGAAGCTCACGAAAAAACTCGCCGGGAGTCTCGCCTGGAGGCTTTGCAAAGCATAAGCGAAAACGTGGAAAATTTGGAAGGCAACAAATGGCTCTTAAACCAAAAGGCTGCGGAAGGCGCGGTTTTGCTTTCAAGCCAAATAGAAGTGCAAGACAGTAAATACGCCGCTCTTGCGGAGTTCTGTTTGGGTTCATCCGTGCATGCTCTTTTGATGCAAAACCGTGAATCCGTGCTGGCTTGCGCCAATGCTTTGAGCGGCGAAAATTTAGGCAGCGCATTGCTCGCATGGAGTGTTGACTATACGCCCATACAAGAACCTGACGCAGTTCCTTTAACATCTCTTGTAAAATGCAGCGCAGCCTCTCTCCTTTCAAGATATTTCTTGGCAAAAGATTTTGAAACAGCCGCAAAGCTTGCGCAAAAATATTCGGGCAAAGACCTATGGTTTTGCACAGAAGACTGCCAGGCCATTAACTCTGCGGGTCTCGCTAAAATAGGCAAGGAAGCAAAAGAGAATTTTGGAATTTTGCAGCAAAACGCAGAAATAAAAAAGCTCAAAACGGAAATAGAATCCATAAACGAAAAAATGAATTCAATAGATGCTCAAATAGCAAGCGCAAAAGAAAAGCTGCAAGAGGCATCCGCAAAAATTTCCGATACGGCAGAAGAGAAGAAAAGCACGGATACATATATAATAAAGGCTAATTCGGAAGCGGAAATAGCAAAGGCTGGCATTTTCAACCTCAATGCCCAAAAAGAAAAATCCGAGCAAAACATTTCAAGCTTTGAAAACCGCATTAAAGAACTGAAAAGCTCCAAAGATTCCGATACCGAGCTTAGTGCCGCAGAGCTTGAGCTTGAGCAGGCAGAGCGCGAATTTGAACGCATAGACGGCGAGCTTGCGGAGCAGGAGCAGATGCTAAAAAATCAAGAGGAGCTGGCAGCCTCCATTGCAAGCTCCTTGAGCGCAAGCAGAGCGAAATTATCTGAAAAAGAAAACAGCCTGCTTTCTGCCAAAGAGCAAATCAAAGCCAAGAACAATGCCCTTGCAGCCCGCAACGAAGAGCTTGAAGGCATAAGCGGCAAAAAAGAACTTTTGCAAAGGGAGCTTGAGGGCAAGGCTCTCCAAATAGAGAACCTGTATGGCGAATTGGCAAAAAAAGAAAGTTTGCGAGACTCTGCGCAAGAGAAATTCACCGTAATGACAGGCGATATGGAAGAATGGCGAAGCGAAGTTCTTAGAATACACCGCTTCCAGTTGGATAAAGGAAAAAATATCAACAATTTAGAGCTTGCCATAAAGGATTCCTCAACGCTGCTGGGTAGAATGAGGGAGCGAATTTTTCAGGAGCATGAATTTGATTTGGAAAAGGAGCCTGCGGAGCAGGGTTTCTCTCCGGTGCAAGCAGACGAGCGCGAAGCGAATGTTGAAATGCACGATTTGCGCGAGAAAATAAAGGCCATAGGGCCGGTTAACGCCTCAGTCGCTGAGGAATTTGAGGCGGAAAAAGAAAGAGTGCTTTCCATACAGGCTCAATATGACGATGTGCAAAAGGCGAAAAATGGCTTGGAAACTACTATTAAAAGGCTGGACACAGTGGCTCAAGATCGTTTTTTGGACACTTTCCGCAAAATACAGCACAATTATCAAGACGTATTTTCAAGCCTCATGCCTGGGGGCGAGGCTTTGCTCTCCATGCAAAGCGATTTAGACCCTCTGGAAGCAGAAATAGAAATAAATGCCAGGCCTCCCGGCAAAAAAATGATGGGTGTGAGAATTTTGTCCGACGGGGAGAAGGCTTTAACCGCCACGTCCCTGCTTTTTGCCCTTTATATGGTAAGACCCTCCCCGTACTGCATACTTGACGAAATTGACGGCCCTCTGGATGATGCCAATATAGGGCGTTTTATGGGCCTTTTGCGCCGTTTTAGTCACCAAACCCAGTTTATAGTCATAACCCATAATAAAAGGACAATGGCTGCCGCAGATATGCTTTACGGGGTGACTCAGGAAATAAAAGGCATAAGCAAAGTGGGTTCAGTACGCTTGGAAGACATAAATAATTAATTTTTTTCATTTTTACCCTTTACAAAACTTTTTTTTTTTTCTATATTAGGTCTTAAACTACCTTTAATGGAGATGTTAAATGAAAACTTTGCGTTTTGCTGTTACCTTAGCCCTGTTGGGCGGTGTATCTGCCTTTGCAACCAATGCCCGTGTAGAGTCTATGGGAAAGAGTTCCATGTTCATCATGGACGACATTTCCATATTTGACAATCCGGCCAATATTAACCTATACCCCAATTTCTTGATAGGCGAGTTGGGAAACTACCTTTACCACCAAGATAGTGTAAAGCTAGGCCAAAACAGAGATCCTCTTGAGCCTTGGTTTGGCGGCATTTTCTCGCTAGACATTGGCGGCGGCAATTCTCTCTCCATCGCTGGAGCTTTGAATCGCAAGGAAGAAAGGCTGTTTAAATACTTCCCGGACAAGATATATGCTGGTGCATTAAAATTCAACCCGAAGGACATAGGAACCCAAGGAACTGTGGCTCCGGATCCGGTGACCAATTTTGATGGCTTTTTGGGCGGAAATTTCAATAACAAAGCTTTTGGCGCACATATATATATAGCTCACCAAGACGGTATGTACGATAACGGCACCATAAGCACCGCCGCGTTTGTCTCCGCTGTACAGGGAGATATCGGTACGAATATCGAAATCAACAAGGATAACTCCTTTGAAGCTGCCTTCGGCATGGCTCGCATACAATACGGCCCTAGAGATCGCAGTTTTGGGGATGCAGATTTGTTTTCCTATTTTGCCAGTGCTCGTTTTTTCACAGGTATTGATGCCATAAGAGGCCATTTGATTCCTGCTGCTAATTTCCGCAACATGAGTGCTCCTGGCCGCGAAGAATTTGAGGTACGCGGCGGTTGCGGTGTTGACGCGGCTTTTGACAGAGGCTTTTTCTGGATGGGCTTGAACTTGTTCTACAACAAGCAGAAAGCTGATTCCAACTGGGTGCAAAACACAGATGGAGCTTCCATATACCGTGATATTAAAGGCAATAAGAAAGGACTTGCCGGCGATGTAACTCAACTGTGGCAGTTCGGTGGAACAATCAGCTTTGGCATTGAAAGAAACATTTGGTGGGATTGGTTTGTGATTCGCGTTGGCGGCCAGAAAACCATCGCTTATGCTGATTACAACACAGGAACTAGAAACCAAAACAGCGTTTTGTGCCCGGATAAAAACGGTTGCCCGAAAGACGGAAACTATTTTGTGACCAACGAAGTTAATGATGGCACAAGAAACGACAATGTTGGCTTTGGCTTTGGCATAAACATTGAAGAAAAGCTGAAAATTGATATGACTGTCGCTGAAGATGTCATGTTCCGCAACCCGTTCCAAGGCGAAGGCCGTTTGATAAGCAGAGTTTCTGCGACATATTCGTTCTAAACAGAACTTTTTATAAAGAGATGTTTAGTTGAGAGTTGAGAGTTGAGAATTGAGAGTTTTATGGCTAATAATAATTCTTTATTTTCAACAAATAACTCTCCACTCTCCACTCTCCACTCTCCACTTTTATTAATTTTAACTTTAATTCTAATTTCCTGCGCGGATCCTCCGTTTATTATACATGAACGCTTGGAAGAGACTTTGCAGGGTGATTTGGAGAGCATGGTTGCTCAGATAATCAAAGGCTCAAACAAGGATAATGTTTTGGACACTCCGTATTTTATAATCAGAGACCTGAGAGAATTCAAAGGGGATACGGCCAATATATACGCTGCTTACGCAGAAGTTGACTTTTATTATTTCAGAGACATAAAAGTAGCAGAAAAACGCAAATTCCGCTACAGCGCTAAATACCATTACTGGGACAGATATTTCAAAGAATGGTTTTATTACTAAAGTATTTTCTATTTTAAGCCGATAAAGGGAGTAGAGGTGAATATTATGCAGATTTCCAATGTTCATGCGCAAAGCGTAGCTGTAGAATACGGCAAAAAGAAAGAAACCGCAAAGCAGGCCACGGTGCCGGATACGGGCAAGCACGGAGCCGTTAACGTTTCCATATCTGCCGATGCCAGCAAAAGCAGCTCTGCGGAGGCTTTAGTCACTGCAAGAGCAAACGCCCTGCCCGAAATTCGGGAAGATAAAGTTGCCGTTGCCAAAGAACGCATGGAGAGCGGCTATTACAACACGGCAGAGTTTAGCGGAAAACTCGCAGCTCGCTTGGTAGATGGCTAAGCTATTTTTTTTAATTTGCCTTATATTAGGCTTATCTATGGCCGAAGACTCTTGGTTTTTGGCTGAACTCCCGATAAACGGCCAATTTTACCCGGTAAAGGCCAGAATTTATACAAATAAAAAGGCGGATAGCATTGAATTTTCCGCAGAAATGCAATATCGTTCAATTGATACGTCTTTTTCAATGCACACGACCGGAGTTTACAACACGGCGAGCGAAACCCCGGTTTGGCAGAATTCGGTTAGAAGCGGCTTGTACTGGGTTGAATGGAGCTTTAGGGACTACAAAGAAAAACCGGCGGCTACATATTGGCGCAGCCCTCAGAGCAACGGCACAACTACCTTTGACAACGACGTGCTTCCTGAGGAGTTTCTTTATTTTTTGGCGGAAAAAATAGATACCGTTGTTAAGAGCAAGGTTTTGAAGCTTCTTTCACCGGTTTGGGAAGAGTCCTTAGCTCCGGATGTTTGGATTGTTGATGCCGAATATACCGGGAAAAAAACGCGTATTCACGGCGTTGATTGCTATCAAGTTCTTTACACAAGAATGGCGGATGGCGCGAAAGCGGAATATTACATAACCGAAAAAGGCAAGCAGGTGTGGCGTTTTCAAACCTTCAAAGGCGTATGGTTTGATAGAATGCGCTGATGTTTTCTATAGTAAACGCTGATTAATCCGATGCAGTTTTCCAAGACTTCAACGAATATTTTCAGAATCAGTTTTCAGGAAAAATTTTCACCCAATCT
>JGI24696J40584_12961044_pt1 | contig 10221 bp, 4 predicted proteins | sample TergutCo191P4_FD_40584 | JGI IMG/M metagenome (IMG submission 40584)
ACTTGCCAATGAAGGTGTTAACGTTAATGATCTATCTACCATCAATGTGTTCAGTCACCAAAATATTGTTACCATTATGAACGAAAATCTGATCCCTGTGAAACAGGTAGAGATTATGGACATGGATGGTCGTTTGATATGGAGAGGAGAAGCGCCTGATGTAAAGACCGAGATTACCTTGCAAGTTGCCAAGGGCGTTTACACTGTACGTGTGATCACTGAGTCGAACCAAAACACTACTAAGGTTGTTATTCACTAAACGAATATAGACATAAACTAGTAGTTTTTATTAATAATTTTGGTGAAAAGAGCGTCTAACAAGGCGCTCTTTTCTTATTTATCTCAAAACTATATGAAACCTATCTCAGACCTATCTCAGACCTATCTCAGACCTATCTGAAACCTATCTCAAACCAAAATCTACTTCCTTTTCCTTCCTGACTTTCCACATGTAATACGCTTTTGTGTTTTTCGAGTAATTCTTGGCAAACGATTAAGCCTAATCCTGTGCCGGGTTCGCCGGCGGTTCCGCGGCGGATGGGGTGGGTGTCTAAACTGAATATTTTGGAGAGATCTTCGGGGGGGATGCCGATGCCGGTGTCGGTGATGGAAATGGTGTGGGCGTTTCGGCTTCGCTCAATGCTCGGGTATGGTGCAATATCCAATGTTACCGTTCCGCCCATCGGTGTGAATTTTACCGCGTTGGTTAATAAATTGCGCACCACGGTTGCCAGCATGTTTCTGTCGCCGGTAATTAGTGTGTTTTCGGGGATGGATATGTTTAGGGTAATGTTTTTATTTTCTGCCATTTTGCGAATTAGGGAGAGGTTGGGAAGGATTTCGGGAACGACAAATGTTTCGGGGGTGAAACTGATTCGTCCGGTTTGTGTTTGCGACCAACTGAGCAGATTTGACAGAAGTTCTACCTCTTCTTCGGCAGATTTCAGGAGTTCGTTGTGATACTCTGTGAGCGCTTCAGCATTCCACGAGTGTGCGTTTTTTACTAAGAATTTCAGGGTGTCTCGTTGCGTCGTTGCGGGGTTTTTCAGGTCGTGAGAGATGATGCTGAAAAATTTGTCTTTGGTGGCGTTTAATTCGGTAAGTGCGCGGTTGCGGCGAGAGCGCAGGCGAAGCATGAAAAAGAGTAAGACCATGAAAACGACACAAACCGCAACGCCAACGATTAATAGGTTGCGTTGCGTATTTTGTTTGTTGATAATCTGTTGCTGTTTTTCAATTTCAAGCTCTTTTTTGGCGGTTTGGTATGCGGTTTCCATTTCTGTTGCTACCCAATAGGTTGCTTCTATGGCGGTCATATCTTCAAGCAAATGCAATTCTTCCTTGTCTTGAATTTGAGGAAGCGGTTTGTTCTGTGCGATCGCATGTTCGGAAAGTATCATCATGCAAACTTTTTCCGCTTCACAAATTTCATGTTTCCGAGCTACTTGTATCGCTTCTTGGATAAGATGTTCGGCTTGCTCGTAATGGTTTTGCATTTGTTCTAATTTTGACAAAAAGATCAAATTCGGTATTGAAAATGGATTATCTGTTTTACGAGTTATTTCTAATCCTTGTTGCGCTAAGATTGCTCCTTTTTCAAAATCACCAAAATATAAACAACAATATGCGAACAGGGAATATGCTGTTCCCGTTAAATACAAGTCATCTTGCTGTTTACAAACATCAATTGCTTTTTCAAAACAATCTATTGCTTTTTCAAATTGAAATGTTGCCGTATAAAGTCGTGCTAATTGAATTATGGCAAGCGGATCATTATTGAGCAACACTATCGCTTCTTCGCAAAATTCAACCGCTTTGTTCTGAGAATGAATGTTTTTAAATACAGTGCCTATCAGGAGATTGGTCAACCCTAAAGCCTCCCTTTCATTTCTTTTTTCAGGTATACTCTTCAAGTGATACTGTAAAATTTCTTCAAACAAAAGATTTTCAATCAGTGTTTCTCCCAGGCTTCGGGCAATGCTAACCGTTTGCATTTTGCTAATATCCATCATATTTTTCTCTGCCTCTGTTAGTTTTTCTTTTTTCTGTTCAGGATCGTTAGCGTTGTCTTGGGGCATCTCTTGAGTCAGCAGCAGGGTATAGGCTTTTGTAAACAAATAGCGTCCCTTATCCCAATTTAAATGTTCGCTCAAGTTGCTTAATTTCAGATAATATTGTTTGGCTTTATCGAAATTATCAAGTTTGTAGATTTCTGCAATTTCATAATAAACCAATGCAAGGGTTGTGTCCATGGGGGCGGTTGCAGCCCATTGTAACAAACTGTCTAAAGGCGTGTTGCTTGTGGGGGCTTCTAATGCATCGGTATTTTTTTGTTGTTCGGCATCGTGTTGTACGTGGTTGCAGCCCGCCGAAAAAAGTAATGAAATGATTATCAATAATAAAAATCGGAATTTCATAATCAATAAAATAAGATATAAATGGGTGCAAAAGAAAAAAATTATTTTAATATGGTTGGCTTTGCCCATAAATTTTCTAATTTTTTAACACTTGCTTTAAATTTAATCGGACTATCTTGCTTTAATTTACTGATGTTTAATTGTTTCCATTTTATTGCAGGATACTTGGAATAGTCAAAATCCTTCCAATTAGGGTTGCCGGATGCAAACGAAAGTAAAAATTCTTTTTCATTGTCTGTTAATGATTTTTGTATCAATGGAACCAACTTTTTACGATTTTTTTCAAACTCTTCATAAGTAAATTCATCGTTGGTCATTCCTGAAAATTGGCTATCAAAAACTATTCTTTGATTGCTGAAGTTTGGATTTAAAACTTCGTCTATAGGTCTTTTCCCGCATAAAAGGAAAAACAAAAAACCCTGTTTGATTTCTTCCGTAAAACCAATTTCTTGAAACATATTTTTTATATCAAAAATATCTCGTGGGTGTTGTCGTTCTAATGCTGCATTGAGTTTTCCGCCCCATAATTGTCCGACAGATACGGTTTTTATTTCACAAAACCGATCAAATTCATTTTCTGCACGACTGCATAAAATTTTTGTGCAAGGTTCAGCAATCAGACCTCTATTTACTTGATTTATTTCTACTTTTACGGTTGCATTATCTTTAGTGCAAATTAATTTCAGTTCTTCTTCGGCTCGTTTTTCGTCTTCAAAACGAATGTGCGGAAAAGTAGTTTTTAACCTGTTTTTCATAGCCTTCAACGATTGACGAATTTTGTTCAGATCTTCGTTTCTATTGTCCGAAAAAGGAATAAAAGTGAGGTCAATATCAACAGAAAGTCTTGGTAGATTGAGATGGAATAGGTTGATAGCCGTTCCGCCGTGTAAAGCCAAATCATCCTCTTTTGCAATTTCGAGCAAAATATCAATAAGTAGTATTACTTGATTTTTGTACGTGTCTTTCATTATGTCAATTCTCTAGGTAAAACTAATTTATATTTTGAAATAAAAACACCACTTTCAACCAAAGATCGTTTGCCAATACCCAACTCTATTTTTCCCATATCCACATATTTAAACCAACTATGATTTGCTTTTTCCGCAAAATAAAGGAACAATCTTTTAACTTTCAACGATTTGCAATTTTCTAACAGTTCTTGAGCTTTGGCAGGGCGCAAAGCGCCCAATCCTTCCATTAACTCAAAACTTTCTGACAACGAAAACTTATCAGGACAAAGCGCCAAACATTCCATTATTGCACGTGCTGGATTTGAGATTTTCATTGTCAATTCGCCCTCTTGAAACTCAGTCATTCCAAGAGTTTCGTTTTCAAAGAGTGATAAACGAAAAATTGTTGTTTTTGTATTCCAATCATTTTTTTCAAACCAAACAGGCAATTTTGCTCTGCTATTTAAAAAAAGGGTTGTTTCAAGATTATTGATTTGTAAATAGTGAGCAAGTCCTTGCAAATCCAACGCAGAACGCCCGCCAATATGAATATTTAGGTTTTCAACATTTTGTAAAGCAGACAATGCCCCTGTCAAAATGAGTGGATCACCCGATTTTATCATTGCTCCTTTGGCTATTGATTTGAGCCAACCGCTTTTACGATAAACTTGTTGCAATTCATACGAATAGCCCTGCGACAACAACCCAGAAGGCAATAATACGCTGCCTCTTGGTAATGATTGCATTAGTGAGTTTATCTTTGTTATGTTATCCATATAAATAATATAATTAACGCTGCAAAAATAAACTATTTTTTTGAAATAAACAAAATCTGTACCGTAAAGGCAACGGCAATCTAATTCTCCAGTTTAATAATCCCGCATTTCATGGCGTATTGCACCATTTCAATAGTGGTGTTGATGCCGAGTTTTTGGAAGATTCTTTGTTTATGGGTGTTGATGGTGCTGGTGCTGATTCCGAGTTTGTCTGCTATTTCTTTGCACAACAATCCGTCTCGGCACATCGTGATAATTTCGCGTTCTCTTTCGGTAAATTCGTTGGTTACATGCTCTGTCTTCTTTTTTGCCACATATATATTGTAAATAATTTTGGAAATGTCGCGCCCAAAATATTCCACTCCGCTTGCCACGGTTCTGATGGCATTGGAAAGTTCGTCTATTTCGCCCATTTGTTTGCTGATAAATCCGTCAATGCCGGCATCTAACATGGCTGTGATGGTTTCTCTACTATTTTCTCCCGATATGGCAAGGATTTTCAGGTCAGGGTATTCTATACGGAGGCGGCGGGCAATTTCTGCGCCATGTTTATCGGGCAGATTAATATCGAGAAGCACCATGTTTGCCGGTGTAACGGGCAGTATGTTAAACAGTTCATGGGCACATTCTGCTTCGCCAACAATCCTAATGTCAGGATGTTCGGTATGGATCGCTGATTTGAGTCCCATTCTAAACAAGCGGTGGTCATCCACAACAATTACTTGTATCATAGCATAAGAGATTAAAAACGTTGCAAAAATAAATCTTTCATAATATCCTACTGTCACTAAAATTAATGACAGTGGTGTCGTTAATAATAATGACACCCATATCACTAAAATTAATGACAGTGGAGCTTGGTATTTCATGTTTTTTTGTAGCGTGGAAGGATTGAGGATTGAGGATTGAGGATTGAGGATTGAGAATTAAGAATTAGGAATTAGGAATTAAGAATTAAAAATTACACCTATACACCATTACACCTATAAACTAATTAACCACTAATCACTAATCACTAATCACTAAATTTTATAAACCAAAATAATATTATTATGAAAAAACTTTACACTTTATGGAATGCTGCATTATTAACATGCGCTTTTGTTTTTGCCGCTTTGGGCGTGCATGGAATGAACGGAACTTTTGGCGGGGGCGACGGCTCCTCCGCAACGCCCTATCTTATTGAGGATGCGGCAGACTTGGATGCCATGCGCAACAACCGCACGGCTCACTTTATCCTTGCCAACAACATTGACCTAACGGAATATCTTGCGCCCGGCGGCGCGGGATACGCCAAATGGGGAACTGCCGGTTGGAATCCCATTGGAAATTCCGGTGGTGGTGGAAGTGCCGGTTTTACCGGTTCTCTTAACGGAAACGGACACAAAATTACCGGATTCTGGATATACTTACCCTATAACTCATACCAAACAGGTCTCTTTGGTTATGTGAATACAGGGGTACGTATTGAAAACTTGGGCTTGGAGATTGCAGAAAACGGCGTGATGGGTAATCAAACCGTGGGCGGTTTGGTAGGACAGGCTCAATATAACGTTACCATCGAAAATTGCTACGTTAAAGGAAATGTAACAGGAAGAAGTTCCAGCGTGGGCGGATTGGTGGGGAATTGTAACGGCGCCCAATATGGAAGCAGCACCAATTATCTTATGTGTAATATTAAAAATTGCTATGCTACAGGAAATGTAACCGGAACTGATTACGTTGGCGGATTGGTGGGAGAAAATAGATATACTACTATCGCCAACTGTTATGCTGCAAGCAATGTAACAGGAGCAAACATGGTAGGAGGTTTAGTAGGAATAAGTACGGGAGGATCTAATCCTGTTTATATTGGTTTCATCAGAAACTGTTTTGTTGCAAATACTACGGTTACTGCAACAGGTACATATAGAGGACGTGTGGTAGGACAAAATTCTAATTATTCTAACTTAGAAAACAACTACGCCAACAGCGCCATGCTCTTGAATGGTGCAACTGCGCCAACCAACGGACTTTCAGATATAAACGGCGAAAACCAAACCCTGAGTACCTTTAAGACCTTGGCGTTCTACACCAATGCAGGCAACTGGAACAGTTCTGCTTATTGGAGCATTCTTGACCCCGACGGTATTTGGGTTATTGAAGATGGTGTAACGTTTCCCTATTTGCGGTGGGAAATTATCCCCTGCGGAGGCGGTGCAGGAACAGAAACCGACCCGCTTCAAATTTGCGATGAACAAGACCTCGCAGACCTTGCCACCCGCGTGAACGCCGGCACCGAACCTGCCGGAAGATACTATATCCTGATGAAGGATTTGGACTTGGGCGTGGCGCCCTATAATACAGGTCAAGGCTGGACCCCCATTGGAACAATCAACCCCACAACCAGCCGGTTTACCGGAAACTTTGACGGTAATGGAAAGGTGATAAAAAACCTTACGATTAACAGACCTTCCGGAGATTATCAAGCTCTATTCGGTTATGCTAACGGAGCATCCTTTAAAAATCTTGGTGTTGTGGATTGTAATGTGAAAGGATCTCAATATTCTGCGGGATTAGTGGGCACTATGACAGGGAGCGCTACCGCCGAAAATTGCTATGTAACCGGAACGATAGCAGGGGGCTACTATACAGCAGGAGTAACAGGATATATTAACGGCAGCGTCAATATCCGAAAATGCTACACCACTTGCAACGTAAGCGGAACAAACTCTTCTATCGGCGGTCTGATAGGACGAATATCAACCGCATCCAATATAGACAGTTGCTACACCACCGGCGCCATAACCCTAACAAACGGTTCAGGAATTGGCGGTTTGGTTGGTGAATGTCAAAGTAATTCTATTTTTATCAGAAACTGTTACGCCACAGGTAATGTAACCGGAAATGGGCAAAGTGTAGGTGGTTTGGTGGGATCTTGCCTAAACACACTCACTATTCTTAACTGTTACGCTGCGGGCAATGTAACCGGCGCAAACTACGTGGGCGGCATATTTGGAGGTTTTAGTAACAGTTTAAACGCTATTATTCGTAACTGCGTTGCCGCCAACGGTTCTGTTATTGCTACCAATACCGATGCCGCCAATATTAACCGCATCAGCGGTTGCAACTGTACACTTCAAAACAACTACGCCAACGAGAATATGATACTGCAATACAACGGCATTAACATTCCTCATCCCAGCGACAAAAACACTGCTTCCGGAGGATCTGTTTCTCTTTCCTCCTTACAGTCCACTCTGTTTTACACCACCCCTGCAAACTGGAATACCGGCGCATGGGATTTTTCTAATATCTGGAAAATCTGCGAAAACAAAGAATTACCCATTTTGCGCTGGCAAGAAAATACAACATGTAATAATTACACCATAATTGCCTCAGCAGGCAGTTACGGAACTATCTCCCCGAGCGGCAGTGTGGCTACCGGCGCAGGAACTACCCCCGCTTTTACCATTACCCCCAATACACACTTTGTTGTGGATTCGCTGTGGATAGACGGGATTCCCGCAACCATTGCACCCACAGGAGGAGTCTATACTTTTCCGAGTATAGCCGCTTCTCATACCATTGCCGTAACCTTCAAATTGGGCGGTTTCTGCGCCGGCAACGGCACACCGACAAACCCCTACCAAATTTGCACCGAAGCGCAGTTGGCAAACTTAGCCGTGGTGGTTAACGCAACTTTGGGAAATGCCACCATAGGCAGACATTTTATACTATCCAATAATTTAGATTTCAACGGATTTGATTATGGTAATACCGGCGGATGGACGCCGATAGGAACAAACACCACAGGTCAGCAATTTCGGGGCACGTTTGACGGAAACGGAAAAGTGGTGAAAAATCTTTTTATTAACAGAACCGCCGGAAATCAAGGTTTGTTTGGATATTTTACAGGAGATCCTGTTATTAAAAATTTAGGAGTAGTAGATTGTAATATTACCGGCGGACAGCCCACCGGCAGTTTGGTGGGATATGTTGTTTCCGGCAATGCAATTATTGAAAAATGCTATGCCACCGGCTCAGTAACAGGAACAAGCGGCGTTACCGGCGGCTTGATAGGGTGGGTGAGCGCTACCGGTCCTAAGATATCGAACTGCTACGCTACCTGTAACGTTACCGGAAATACAGATGTGGGCGGTTTGATAGGACAATTTAACTATGCCACGCTATCAAACTGTTACGCTTCGGGTAATGTAACCGGAACCAATACCATTGGTGGAGTAGTGGGAAGTATAACTTCCGGTACTATTCGCAATTGTGTTGCCGCCAATGCCACCATTACCGTTACCGGCGGAACAGTTGTCAACCGTATTGGAGGTGATATACTCACCAGCGGTACATACCAAAACAACTACGCGCTCGAAGATATGGTTGTGATAAGTTATGGTTCTGTTCTCCCCATTACCCCCAATATAAGCACCAAAGCAGGTGAAAATATATCGTTTGAGAATTTAACCAACTTTGATTTTTATAATACAACCACCAACTGGAACACCGCTCCGGGTACGGCTTGGAGTATTCAATCTCCCGACGGTATCTGGGATATTTGCAGCCACAGGGGATTGCCTTTCCTGCGTTGGCAAAATTTAAGTTGCGATGGTTATACCATTTTAGCAATCAGAGCAAATCCTGAAGGAACCCTTACGCCCAACGGTTATGTAACCGTACCTTCCGGCGGCAGCCAATCCTTTACCATTACCCCCAATACAAACTATGTGGTGGATTCGGTTTTGATAAACGGCGTTTATGAGCCATTCCCGGCTTCCGGCGGAACATTAACATTAAGCAATGTTTTGGAAAATAAAGTTGTTCGCGTTACCTTTACCTTAAATTTCCTTTGCGGCGGAAACGGCAGCACGCCCACCAGCCCCTATAAGATTTGCACGGCAGAACAATTAGCAAGTTTGGCTACTTTCGTAAATGCAGGCAATGGTCAGCAAACCCTCGGCAAATATTTTATGCTGATGAATGATCTTGATTTGAGCGGCTATCCCAACTGGACACCCATAGGAACCATAACTTCCAACCGTGAGTTTTTAGGAAACTTTGATGGAAACGGGCATATCATTAAAAACCTTACCATTACTTCAGGATCTGATCTCGGTTTGTTTGCAAGACTCGGCTCCTCTACCAATCCTCCTGTTATTAAAAATTTGGGAATAACGTGTAATATCAACTCCACCACCCTTCGTGTTGGTGGTTTGGCAGGAGATATTTCTTACGGCACAATATCAAATTGCTTTGTGATGGGCACGATAACCGGCACCGCTACTCCTACCGGCGGTTTGGTGGGAGGTAGCAGTAATGGTACGCTCATTCAAAACTGTTACACTACTTGTAATGTTACAGGCGGCGGCAATACCGGCGGTATATCAGGGAATCACCGAGGTAACGCTGTTATTGAAAATTGTTACGCTACCGGAATTATCAGCGGCGCAAACTATGTGGGCGGCATAGCAGGAAACGGAGTAGAAACAGGATCATCAACCATCACTCGAAACTGCGTAGCCGCCAATCCATCCGTAACCGGCACCAGCGCCAACGTTAACCGTATTGGAGGCGGCGGCACAGCGTTTACCAACAACTACGCCTTAGAAACGATGGTAGTAACCAACAACACCGGCGTAGTTACCGTTACCCCAAGTTTAACCACCAACGCGGGGGCAAGCAAACCCATGAGCGATTTCTTGGATTTCAATTTTTATAATAAGAATGTAGATAATATATGGAATAATAATATTGCGTGGTCAATTGACACGTTGAAAAACCCCGCGAAGGCATGGCGTAGTTGCACCTACAAGGCAAACCTTCCCCATTTGCAATGGGAAAATGTGGGTTGCACCTACCTCATCGCAGCCTCTGCCGGCACCGGCGCAGAAATTGAGGCTACTGCGGGCGCAGGCATCCTCATTCTGCCCAACGGCAACGCAGAAGTGGAAGAGGGCACCGATATTACCTTCACCATCACACAAACCAACCCCAACTACTGCATCACCGACTTTCTCATAGATGGTGTTTCAACCGCGCTCACCCCCGCCGGCGGGGGCAGCGGGTGGACATACACCTTCGAGGAGG
>JGI24696J40584_12961042_pt1 | contig 10188 bp, 7 predicted proteins | sample TergutCo191P4_FD_40584 | JGI IMG/M metagenome (IMG submission 40584)
TCATTGTATAGAACCGCTGACTATTGGTGACTCGTGTTATAGTTGACTGCATGAAATCCTTTACCCAAACCTTAATCAAGAGTAGTCAGAAGTAATGTCAACGCTTAACTTATCCACATTAAACCCAGCACAATTGGCGGCTACCTTGGCAACTGAGGGGCCACTTTTAGTTTTAGCAGGAGCTGGTAGCGGCAAGACGCGGGTGCTGACCTACCGGATTGCCCATCTGGTCGAAAACCTCGGTGTCTCGCCCTACCAGATATTGGCCATCACCTTCACCAACAAGGCTGCCGCAGAGATGCGCAGCCGCTTGGGGCAGCTGCTGTATGACGGAGCGCGTGGCATGTGGGTGGCGACTTTTCATGCCATGTGCGTGCGCATGCTGCGCCAAGATGCCGAGTTGCTTGGTTATACCAAGAATTTCACCATTTACGATGATTACGACTCCCGGCGACTGGTTAAAGAGATTTATTCCGAGTTGGACTTGAACCCTAAGATACTGAGTCCGAATGCAGCTCGTGAACTGATATCACGAGCGAAAAACGAGCTGGTAGACCCCATTGAGTTTGAGCAGACTACAACAATCGCCTTTCAGAAGACGGCAGCTCGCCTCTATACCCGTTTGCAACAGCGCTTGCGGCAAGCTGATGCCATGGATTTCGATGACTTGCTGTTCAACGCCAGCCGCTTGCTCAGCGAGCACCCGGAAGTGCTGGCAGCTTATCAGTCTCGCTTCCGCTACATATTGGTAGACGAGTATCAAGATACCAACCACGCTCAGTACCAGCTGACCACCATGCTGGCAGCCGCCCATCGTAACCTGATGGTGGTTGGCGACGATGACCAATCCATCTATTCTTGGCGGGGAGCAGACCTGCGCAACATCCTAGAATTCGAGCGGGATTACCCCGATGCCCAGGTCATTAAGCTGGAGCAGAACTACCGCTCAACCGCTCGCATCCTCAACGCCGCCAATGCGGTGATTGCCAAAAACCAGTCTCGCAAACCTAAAGTGCTCTTCACAGAAGGAGCTGAAGGCCAAAAACTAGCTCTCTACTTGGCCAGCGACGAGCGTGACGAAGGACGTTGGATTGCCGCTGAAGTCGAAAAGCTGCATCGACGGGGACGTCCCTACAGCGACTTTGCGGTCTTTTACCGAACCAATGCCCAGAGCCGGGTCATTGAAGACATGCTGCTACGGGCTGGTGTACCCTATCGCATCGTTGGTGGTACACGCTTCTTTGATCGAGCCGAGATTCGCGATGTAATCGCCTACTTGAAGCTTGTGGTCAATCCAGCTGACGATATGGCTGCTAAGCGGGTAATCAATGTCCCCCGCCGCGGTTTGGGCAACAAAAGCATCCAGATAATCGAAGACCTGGCTTGGCATGAAAAAGTCAGCTTCATGGATGCCTGCCAGTTGAGCTTGGCCGACGACCAACTAAGCCCTAAGGCTCGCGAGTCTCTGGCTCGTTTTCTGCAGATAATCCAATCGGCTCAACAATACCGGGGAGAACTGCGCAACATCGTCGAGATGATAATTGAGCGCAGCGGCTATCTTGAAGCCCTGGCTGCTGAGCACAGTGACGATGCCCAGAACCGTATCGAGAACGTCTTGGAGTTCTACAGCGTGGCTGACGAGTACGACCAGACTCATGGGGAGGATGCCGAGGACTTCCTGGGCTCAGGGGTAGAAGACGAACCCGACCCACTAGCCTCTGCTGCTGAAGCCGACCAACCCGAGCAGCACACACATGTGGATAAGAACGCTGTCATCAACAATCAGCAAGCCCCCGTTGCTCAGCCTGACAAACCATTTCCCGCTACCGATACCGACTCTCTGGCCCCCGCTGCAGAAACCGAACTTACTCCTCCCGCAGCCGATACCGACCCACTAGCTCCCGCTACCCAATTAGTCGGCTTTATGGAGTGGCTAGCTTTGCGTTCTGATTTAGACAGTCTGACTGAAGGCTCTGACTACATGACCTTAATGACGGTGCACTCAGCGAAAGGCTTGGAGTTTCCAGTGGTTTTCATGGCAGGTATGGAAGATGGCCTCTTTCCTCATTTTGCCTCCCTGGATAATCCCGATGGCTTGGAAGAAGAACGACGCTTAGCCTATGTGGCAATCACCCGAGCCCAAGAGCTGCTCTACATCAGCCACGCCCAGATTCGCAACATTTTTGGCAGTACCCAGACCAACGTGCGCTCGCTGTTCATTGCCGATATCCCTGCTGAGCTAATGACAACCATCGGTGTCGGGTCGGCAGGATTCAACGGTACCGGCTATGAGAAGCGTGGAGACCGGCGAGGTGTCTTTGGTTCTGGATCAGATCGGGAAACCAGTGGTTATGTATTTGGCTCCGGAGTTGGTATGAAAGATAGCACCTATGATCGTCGCGGTACTAAGCCTGACTCAGCGGTTGAAAGGGAGTCTGAGAAGTTTGCGCTCGGTGACTTGATTGACCACAAGACCTTCGGGCTAGGGACTATCACCGCTATTGAAGGCGATGCTTTGACCATCAGCTTTGAACGTACTGGTGATACGCGCAAGTTCTTGATAGGTTACACTCCTCTGGTTAAGATCAAGCAAAACCCAGAGAATAGTCAAGACTCAACCCAGACAGATAGCCCAGGCAAATAGCTCAGACAGATAGCTCAGATTAGTAAACCATAAAAGCAAACCGAAAACTAACCTACAAAACTAAATAGCCCTCAGCAAAACCAGATAGCTTCATTTTCTGACCAGACCTTCATTTTCTGACTTCTATTGGCCAAGTCAGAAAATGATATCCAGTGCAGGATTTGGCATCTTTGCAAGCACAATGGCAGCGACTAAGCTCATTTTTGGGTGATATTGGTTATTCCAGAAAAGCTGTACAACATAAATACCCGACTGTCAGCAGTTCAGGGCCAGGCAGCAAGATTTATCCACTGTATTTGGTAAATTGCCTAAATCTTTAAATAACCAGGCAATAGACCTGGCGCTAACAATACTATGGAAGGGAGCTAAATATGGCAACAGGCAAGCGTGTCGAAATGGCTATTGAAGAGATGAAGCATTACACTCCTTCGACCCCGGCCAATATGCGCAAGCTAGGTCTGGATCTTAGAGCAACCGCTGCGTCACTGGCCTTTATAAGTGAGACCTCGCAGGAGCAGTATTATTACAAGGTAATCTCTGAGATCCTGAGAAATAACTACGATATCGGTGAGCTGTTGGATGTTTATCAGATCTTCGGCGGTTATGTAAACACCACCTTCGGCATCTATGTACTAAAAGACGGTCATAAAGAAACTTGGATTGTCCGCAAATACCGCAAAGGAAAAACCTTAGATGCTTTGACCTTCGAGCATCGTTTACTGCGGCATGCCAAAGCTCATGGCAATCAATACGTAGCAGCTCCCATCGATACCCTGGACGGCAAGACCTATGTCGTGCAAACTATCGATTTCCCTGGTGAACATGATGAATACTTCTTTGCAGTCTTCAACTATATCGATGGCCGGCAGATTTATGACTGGATGCCCAACTGGGCGGTTGACAGCTTAAATGACATCACCGTTGAGAGTGCCGCTGAGGTCTTAGCCCAATTTCATTCCTCAACCTTTGATTTTGACCCGCAAGGCCAGCGGGGTGACAACATCTTGGGCACCAATGAGGATATGAATGTGAACGACCTGATAGCCGATTTGCCGCGACGACTGCGAGAGTATCGGATCTACTACGCAGAACATGGTCTGGATAACAAGTTCACTGAATACATGGATACCTATCAGTTGAAATACGATGAATGGTGCGCTTTGGCCACGATTCCCGCTGAAGCCTATCAACAGATGTTCATGTGTCCTTGCCACCTGGACTTTCATGCCGGCAACTTCAAATACTGGGAGGATGAGTCGATCTCCGGTAGTTTCGATTACGACATGGCTATGGTTGACAGCCGTCTCTTCGACATCACCTTAGGCATGCATTACACCCTAGCTTCGTGGGGCTTGGCAAATTCTGGAGAAATCAAGTTGCATCGGGTCGAGCAGTTTGTTCGAGCCTACAACCAGAACTGCTTGAGCATTGGCCGCATCCCACCTTTAAACGAAATCGAAAAGCAATACTTCTTCGAAGCTATGCTGCAGGCACCGATCTATGTCTATGGCTGGGCTCAAGGATCCGTGTATGCCGACATGAGCGCCCATCAATACGAGTACCTGTTCTACTGCCAGCATTTCTCAGACTCATGTCTGTGGTTGATTGAACACGAAACTGAAATCCGCGAGCTCGCTGCTCGCCTATAAAAAGAGACTAGAAGGAGAAAATCATGAATGTAGCTGGACAATTACGCGTCTTGACCGACGACCAGATGCAGGTAGTGCATGACAAGGCTTGCCAGCTTCTGGAACAGAAAGGCATTGTCTTTGAATCAGAAGAGTGCCTGAAGATCTTCAAGCAGCATGGCTGTAAGGTTGAAGGTCAAACCGTGTTTATCCCCAAGAATATTGTGGAGCAAAGCTTGAGCCTGGTACCTGGAAGCTTTAAGTTGTCTGCTCCCAACCCAGCTCGCTCAGTGACAGTGGGAGAGGGTATCTTGATTCACCCAGCTGGTGGCGAGGTCTTTATTCTGGATTACAACGGGCATCGTCGCTCACCGACGTTGAAAGACTTCTCCGATATGCAGAAGATTTATCAAGCTTGCGAAAATGTCGATATCGCTGGTTTTGCTCCCTTTAGCCCCCATGATGTTCCGCAACGCACTAAAAGCCTGTGGACCACACTGGAATCGTTAAAAGCCTCTGACAAACCAATCCTGTCGCCGATGGAGCTGGAGACTATCCAAAAAAAGGAAGAGATCTTCAAACTCTTTGAGATTGGATTCGGCAAGGATTGGGTGCAGAACAACTACTTCACCTGGCATGCGGTCTGTCCGAATTCACCTTATTTCTATTCTGAATTCGCTTGTGATGGAATACTGGTCTACGCACAGCACAACCAGCCGATCTGTATTGTCTCGGCGCCGATGTCCGGCATTACCAGCCCGATATTCCTACTCTCGACACTAATACTGACTATCGCCGAAGACTTGGCCGGTTTGGTTTTGGCTCAGCTAATCAAGCCCGGAGTGCCAGTGGTGCTATCAGCTTCTTTGACCTATGGCTATATGCGTACCGCTTCTTGGGAGTGTGCCAGCCCGGATACTGCTCTGATGTTGGCAGCCTCGGTTCAGATGGTTAAGCATTTCTACAAGCTGCCTGCTCGCTCCCAGACCGGAGTCACCTCGTCCAAAACCATCGACTACCAGGCCGGTATGGAGACCATGCAGAGTTTTCTCTACACCGCTTTAGCCGGGGTCAATTTGACCAGCCAAACAGTCGGATCGCTGGCTAATCTATTGACTTGCTCTTTGGAGAAAACTGTGCTTGATGACGAGTTGGTCGGTAGGGTACGTCATCTGGTTCAAGGCCTGACCTTCAACGAGGAGCAGCTTGGTATGGATGACCTTTTAAATGCTGAGCCCAACACTGACTTTCTGACCAGTGAATCGACTGTCAATCATTTTCGTGATTATTGGGAACCGACAGTTTCGGATTGGCGTTCTATTGACGAATGGGAAGCGGACGGTCAGCGCAATGTCGTGGACAATGCCCATGACCGAGTAGAGCATATACTCGGGTCAGCTGCTCCCAGCTTACTGGATCCTGAGCAAGAGAAAGCTATGGTCGACTACATCAATAGCATCGCTATCTAGTGTCGGTGTCTACTCAGTACTTACGCAGTACGTGAGTGTTACACAAGCGGTACTAGCGGTACAGGCGGTACAGGTGGTAGCTAGAACAAGCCGGTGTTGAGCCGGTAGCAGTCAGTTTTGTGTAGATGTTGGCCGTTATAGAACTGGCGAGCAGCTGGTCTAGAGGGCTGGCAAGCAGCTGAAAAGGGTCAGCAAAAGGGCCGGTGGAGGAGGGACCCGGTATAAGTAGTCGGTGATGCGCTGGTATAACACGCGCAAAGCCGGCAAAGAACCGGTAAGAACACTCGAAAGGAGTACTAGATGAGCAATAGTCCTTCTCCGCAAGCAGAAGCAGCAATGCAGAACTTGCGTAGCCGCTTCTTAAAGAAAGGTGTAATACTAGCCATCGCCTCTGGGATGATTTACGGGATCTTCTCCGCCTGTATCACCCAAGGTATGGCAGTTGGCCCCTGGGCGGACTGGTATGGTGACAACACTGTCGGGCTTTCGACTTTTGTAATTATCTATGTGCTGGGCATGTTAGGCAGCGGAATCAATGACTTGGTCAGCTCACTGTGGGCGACTGGTATCGCCGGTGTGAGGGGCAAGTTCATGGATTTCTTGCGGGTGTTAAGAACCAAACCTGGACTGGTGATGATAGTTTGCGCCCTGATTGGAGGGCCGCTAGCCAATAGCTCCTACATCATTGCCTTGCAGTTAGCTGGCCCGGTAGCGGCGACGATCTCAGCGCTCTGTCCGTCGATCGGAGCCATCATCGGCCGGGTACTCTTCAAACAGAAGTTGAACCTGCGCATGGGTTGCGGCATTTTGATCTGTCTGACAGCCTCCAGTATGATTGGGTCATTAGCCTTTACATCTGTCGATGTCTCGCCAAACTTCCTGCTCGGGCTGCTTTTCGCTTTGATTGCTGCTTTTGGCTGGGGCTTTGAAGGAGCAGTTGGTGGTTATGGCACCACCTTGATCGATTTTCAGATCAGCGTATCGATACGCCAGTCCATCTCCGGTATAGTGACGGTTTTCTTTGCCGTGCCGATTCTTTGTGCAGTAGCCGGAAACATCGGTCTTTGGCCGATGCTCTTTGGTCAAGCTATCAGCAGCCCGGTAGCGATGATCTTTTTCGTTATATCTGGACTCTGCTCGGCGATTACCTTTGCCTTCTGGTACAAGGGTACTTCAATGATTGGAGCTGCTTTATCGATGGCCTGTAATGGTGCTTACTCGTTTTGGGTTCCCTTCTTTTGTTGGTTGATTTTAGGAGTGTTGTTCGGCCAAGAGGGCTTTGCGTTATTACCGATTCAGTGGGCAGCAGCAGTCATCATGGTCATTGGCATCTTTCTGATTGCTATCAACCCGTTGGATATCTTCAAGAAACCTAAGGAGGCTTAAATGATGCCGATGAATTATGCCATCTTGAAGCTCTTTGAAGATGGCCAGACATATGACGCTGATGCTGTGATGTTTGCTCTACAAGACAGCTACGCTGGTTTTCGTGCTTTCAAGAAAGCCAATGTGGTGGAATCACTGATGTCTGCTGAGAAAAACGACCTACTAGAGCAAGCTTCTTATGACTTGGATGAGCTTGGTGAGCTGCATATCTACTACCGTGCCACTGAGTACGGAGCGAGCATGATTAAGTCGTACATTAAGTGAGGTCGCTGAGGTAGATTAGCTAGGCTGGTTTGCTTGGCAGGTCTGTTGGAGTAGGTTTACTGAGCAGGTTCACTAGGTAGGTTTTACATGGTAGATTTGTTGAGCAGGCTAATAAACAAATATTCGTAGTCTGAGTTTTCACAATACTTCAATAGCAGGTGCCGCAATAGCGGCACCTGTTTATATTAGCCATTGACAATCTGCAATTGTCTGGACAGTTATAACATTCATTACTTGGGCGAACGTGATAGCATGTTCACAAATGGTTAGGGAGCTTCAGGGAAGCACCATTGAAAGCTGCTCAACCAAAGGGGGCAATCGATAATGTACATCGCTGCTGTAATAATGCAGCCATATTCACGTCATGAACAGCGGTTTCATAACGATTCAATCGTCTAATCGTTATGTTAACCAGTACTTCAACAACGCTGAAAGCATTGTTGTTGTGTAAGCATTTCGCAGGGGGTCGCAAATGGCGACAATAAAAACAGCTTCTTCTGGCTATTTTAGCAAGCGACAGAAAAAGATTAGGTTACGTTGGTCTTGGTGCATCAATGGTGTAAGTATCTGTATCTGTTCACTACTGATATTGGTGATTCTAGGATTCATTCATGCTTCGCAAGCCTATGCGCAAAACCCTGGTTCGCTAAGCCAATTTCAGCTGACTTTTGCCAATAGCATGATTAAGAGCTTGATATTAGTATCACTTGGAGGGATATTCATATACTATATCTCAACTCAAGATCGGCGCATGACTAATAACAAGCTAGACCAAGCTTTAGCAGAAAGCCTGCCAAAACAGGAGACCAGCCAAATTGAGCCAGCATTGATATCGGCTCGTGAAATGGAGTGGCTGCGCCAAGAATTACTGTTCATGAATTGCATCAACTCAGCAGACTTCCCACAAGCTACAGACCTTTTCGTCAAGCTCTTGGACAGTAGCGCTGAAGAACCACCAGCCTCAGAAGCTCAACGTTACCGCATGCTCTGCCTCTCGAATATGATGGTCGCGGCAATTGGCCGGGTACAGGTGTCGGTCGGTAACGAAAGCATAGATTACCCGATGCTTTGCCAAGGCATCATCAATAGCCGTTCGTTACCGGAGTTACGCGGTAAAGCCTTGGATGTCCTCAGCGTACTGCATGAACAATCTCTGACCCCGAAGAATCAATCTTTTTATAGCCGCATCTCCTGTATCACCCGCTTCGTCCAAGAGCATTACGACGACCAGAACCTCAGCGTTACCCAACTGGCCAACCAGTTTGGACTAAACCCCTCCTACCTATCGCGCTCGTTTAAGAAGTCAATGAATATCGGACTGGCGGCCTACATTCAAAACGTCCGTGTCGAAGCAGCCAAAGAATTATTGAAAGACCAACAGGTCAGTGTGAAATGTGTGGCTGAGCAGGTAGGCTTCAACAACGCCCTGACCATGAACCGAGCCTTCCGTAGGCAAGAGGGAACCACCGCCGGCCAACTCCGACGTACCGACTTCGACGACATCAAAGCAAGCTAGCAAAGCAAGCCAGCAGGGCAGTGGGACGGCAAGCCAGCAGGGTAGCGGAACGGCAAGCTAGCAGAGCGGTGGGGCGGCAGGACTGGCAAGATTCTTTATATAAGCTCTCTTGTTTTGGCCATCTTGAGTAAGCTACTCGCGCACAAAAACATGACTGAAGAATACTCCCTCATACTCCAGCTGACTTGACAACTCTAAACGTTTACGAATAGAGTGTTCCAACGCTTGAGCGAGGTGAGGCTGCTTTTCATAAGCAAGCCTTGATAAGCTTTGTCATTTAGGTGAAGTCTTATACTAGCCTCAAGCCCTGTTATCATACTGACATATCTATTAACCAAAGAACCAGTGTCATCAGAAGGTCGTATAGCGGCTTTGATGACTTGGAGAATTTGAGGAGAAATGCCTGTTTGCCAGTGCGATGAGTCTAGACCGCGGTTCCCAGAGCTCGAAGCGGTCTTATCCGAATACTCTTTGATTCGAGGTAGCTTAATAACCATCTTGCAGAAGACCCAGGATATATATGGCTATCTCTCTGAAGAGGTCATCTATCATATCAGCGAGCGTACCGGAATCACTCCGGCCAGGATTTATGGGGTAGCTACCTTCTACACTCAATTCAACCTACAGCCGACTGGTAAGTACTTAATCCTTCTCTGCGAGGGTACTGCTTGCCATGTCAACAGTGCTCCGCTGATTGCTGAAGCCATCAGCCAGCATCTAGGTATCGATGCTGGCCAGACCACAGTGGACGGATTGTTCAGCTTGAGTGTTGTTGCCTGTCTGGGTTGCTGTTCACTGGCTCCGGTGATGATGATTAAAGGTCTATCTGGTGAGGAGACCTATGGCAATCTGAGTAAAGAGAAAGCACTGGCGATACTCGATGAGATTGCTGCCCGTGACAACCAAGCGGCTGCCTCTGACAGCCAAGCCGCTGCCAGTGACATCCAAGCGGCTTCCCGTGACATCCAAGCAACTACCTCTGACAACCAAGCGGCTGCTCAAAAAGATCAACAGGCTGCACCAGAAAGGCAGGCCAGCAGATGAGGATCGTCGTCGGACAAGGCAGCTGCGGCATCGCTTCAGGTGCCAAGAAGACTGCCGCCGAGTTCCAGCGCTTGATTGAGGCGGGTGGCTTCAAGAATATCTCACTAGGCAAAGTTGGCTGCATTGGCAACTGCTACCTAGAACCAATCGTCGATGTCTATGACGATAACGACAAACTAGAAGCCCGTTATGTGCTGGTCACCGAAGACAAGGTGGCGCAAATCGTCGAGAGCCATA
>JGI24696J40584_12961038_pt1 | contig 10171 bp, 13 predicted proteins | sample TergutCo191P4_FD_40584 | JGI IMG/M metagenome (IMG submission 40584)
CCTGTTGTAATCGATGGGTTCATCTCAATGGTCGCAGCTCTTTCAGCGGCGCGGCTTAATCCGTCTGTAAAAGGCTATATGCTGGCATCACATGCGTCATATGAGCAGGGGTTCTCTCATGCAGCACGTGCACTTGGCGTTGAGCCGTGTCTGGACATGAAAATGCGGTTGGGTGAAGGCAGTGGTTGCCCATTGATGTTCGGCATAATTGATGCCGCTTGTGCCGTCATGCGCGACATGGGTACATTCGAACAGGTTAGTATTGGCGCTGAATATCTCAACAAAATCAAAGATGGAGACCATTTTACCGTATAGAGTCTGTTGAAAAATGTGTATGAGGTTATTGAGAGGTTGAGAGTTTTTATTTCTGGTGGTTGCAAAAACGGAAAGTCGTACCATGCTCAACGCTTGGCCAAGGCGCAGCGGATGGGTTTGCTGTATTACGTCGCCACAATGAAAGCTGTTGACGCTGAGGATGTGGCGCGAATTGCCAGACATCGCAAAGAGCGCGATGGATGGAATTTTAATACGATAGAACAGCCTGTAAATATTGAAAAAATACTAACGAAGTGCGACTGTGGAGGCTCATTTCTGCTTGATAGCTTGACTGCCTTGCTTGCAAACGAGATGTTTTTGGCGAATGGCGCTGTAAACATGAAAGCATCTGGCAAAATTACCGATGGTCTCACACAGGTCATAAGTGAAATAAAAAATATAGTGATTGTATCGGATTATATTTACGGCGATGCAGTGACTTACACCCCTCTCACCGAAGCATACCGCAAATCGCTTGCGCACATAGATTGTGCGGTGGCTCAAATGTGCGATGTTGTACTCGAGATTTCTTATTCCAGTGTAACCGCTCACAAGGGCGGAGCAGTGTATGAAACGATATATTAAAGGGCTTTATATGGCACTGGGTATGTTTTGCGCCATTCCGTTGCCATGTCGTGTGTGGGATGCGTCGTGCATGAGCTTAATGCTGTCGTGCTTTCCGATCATTGGAATACTGATTGGCTTAATATGGTGGGGGCTTGCAGAGCTGCTTGTATTAAGCGGGATACACAGTGTTCTCATAGCGGCGATACTAACGGTAATACCATTTTTGCTGACAGGCTTTTTGCATCTTGATGGTTATATGGACACAAGCGACGCCATATTTTCTCGCCGTCCGCTTGATGAAAAATTGCGCATACTCAAGGACTCGCATAGTGGCGCCTTTGCCGTCAGTATGGCCTTTGTTTTATTTACCCTGCAATTTGCCTCTGTATATGCGGTAATCGATTTGGGGCAAAAGCTTACGCCGCTTATTGTCATTCCTGTTATATCGAGGTGCTGTGCAGCCATTGCGCTTCTCAGCCTGAATGCTTTGCCTCAGAGCAATTATGCCAATATGTTCAAGTGCAATACTAATGCCGCGCATAAACTATTTGTGATAATGCTTGCACTTCTTGTGATAGCGGCGGCATATTTGATTGGAGGGCTTATTGGGCTGGTTGTTGTCATGTTGGTTGTTGGCGGCTTTATCACTGCTATGACATATTCGTATAACAAGCTCAAGGGAGTTTCCGGCGATTTGGCTGGTTTTTCGCTGGTTATAAGTGAATTATGCGGGCTTATAGCTTTGGGAGTAATACGATGGTTTTAATTTTTGGAGGTGCGTATCAAGGTAAGTTGTCTTATGCGCAAGACAGATTTGGCTTTAGCCAAAACGATGTATATATGTGCGGTGCGGATACTGCTATGCCAGAAAACAAAAAGGTCGTATATGAGATAGATAAATGGATTTTAGCCCTGATCAAAGCGGATATGCATACAGAAGAAGTAATGCAACGCTTTATTGACTGCAATCCGCAAGCGATTGTTATTTGCAATGATATTTCATGTGGCGTTGTACCTACAGATACGGTGCTTAGGAAATGGCGTGAAGCGGTGGGGAAGTCCCTGTTGGAGCTATCGCGCTGCTCAGATGAAGTGGTGCGTTTATTTTGTGGCATTGCGACGAGGATAAAGTGATGCAGGTTTACCTGATAAGGCATGGCAAGACTTTGGCAAACGAGCAGTGGCGGTACTGCGGGCAAACGAATACAGCGCTTTCTGAAAATGGTGTGGCGGAGCTTACTGCGCTTAAAGCACAGGGGGGTTATCCTCCGTCTGTGGAATTGTTTTTCACAAGCGGCATGCGGCGTGCTGACCAGACGCTTGAACTCATATACGGCAAGGTTAGCCGAACGCATATTCCTGAAATTGCGGAATACAATTTTGGCTTATTTGAGATGAAAAGCCATGATGAATTGAAAGACATGGAGGATTACAACGCATGGATTGATGATGAAACAGGCGGTGTGGAGTGTCCAAGCGGCGAAAGTAAAAATCATTTTAAGCTACGCGTTCTTGATGGATATGCACGCATTTTAAGTGACATTCAGCGATCAAGAAGTGCGTCTGCTTTGATTGTATGTCACGGTGGCACCATCGCTCGTGTTATGGAATCTCTTCAGCCGGACACAAAAGACTTTTATGGGTGGCAACCCCGACCGGGGCGTGGATATGTGCTTATCTATGCTGAGGGACGGTTTCACAAATACAAAAATTTATAAGGAGAATCGCAATGAAAACAAAAATCCTCTCGCTCTTGTTGGCGGCCATGCTTATGCTTGGTTTGGCCAGCGCATGCTCGGCCCCGACGGTCATAGATACGGACAGAGAAGGCAACTCTATCAACCTGCCAGATAAGATAGAAAAAGTAATATCGAGTGGAGCATCAAACACGGAGATTCTTGTCGCGCTCGGTTGCGCCGGCAAAATTATAGCTGTGGATAAGTACTCATCTGATGTCGAAGGATTACTAGAAGGGCTACCTCTGTTCAACCAGATGACGCCGGATTGTGAGCAACTGATCAACTTGGAACCAGATGTTATTTTTGTGTCTGGCATGAGTAAAACAGGAGGCAGTGATCCCTTTGGGGCTGTTAAGGAAGTTGGTATTTGTGTGATTTATATACCTTCCAGCGATAGTATTGAAGGTATATATGAGGACATACGCTTTATTGCTTCTGTAATGGGAGAAAAGAAAGCTGGCGATATAATTGTTTCGGATATGCAAAGAGAAATAAAAGCTATAAAAGCTATCGGTGACAAGATTAAAGATAAAAAAACGGTCTATTTTGACATTGGCTGGTCATGGAGTTTAGGCGGTGAAACCTTTCAAAATGAAATGATTGAAATAATTGGTGCAGTCAACATTTTTGCTGACCAAAAAGGGTGGTTTGCTGTTTCGGATGAGGCAATTCTTGATGCTAATCCAAATGTGATACTAATAAATGATGGGTCTAGTTCGGATCCGATTGGTGATATTACTGGGAGACCTGGTTGGGATGCCTTAACGGCGGTAAAAAATGGAAATGTGTATTACATTGATATGAATTCAAGTAACCGACCATGTCAAAACATAATCAAAGCATTGAAGCAAATGGCTAAAGCTGTCTATCCCGATAAATATAACTTCTAAATAGCTCTCGTTGTAGAATGGTAGATGTGTGAAAAGAAAACTGTTAATCACCATAGGTATCAGCCTGTTGATACTCTTATTCGGTGTTGCGCTTGGTAGCGTATACATATCACCGGGTAATATTTTTCACATCATATTGCATAGGGTATTTGGAGCGGAGTTGTCTGGTGGTATCAGGGCTACTACTGTTTCAATCCTGTGGAATTTGCGCCTGCCGCGTGCGCTACTCGCGTTCATCGCGGGTAGCGCGCTCTCAATGAGCGGTGCGGTGATGCAGGCGGTGTTGCGTAATCCGCTTGCATCATCGTATACCATAGGTGTGTCGTCTGGTGCATCATTGGGGGTATGCTTCGTTATACTGTATGGGGTGACAATCCCGGTAATCGGCATGCTGACACTACCTATAGTGGGGTTTGTTTTCGGGTTGGGAACAATACTTCTTGCCATTGCTTTCGCTTCACGCCTTGATAGAAGTATGGAAAACCACACCATAATACTGGTTGGTATGGTGTTTTCTCTTTTTGTCAATGCCATTGTGACGCTTATGTCGGCTTTATCACATGAGCATCTGCAGCGATTGGTTTTTTGGCAGATGGGCAGCTTCTCAGGTAATGGTTGGACGACTGTACTTATTTTAACGCCCATAATCATTGCGGGTTTGGTGTTTATAATTCATTATCATCGTGAGCTGGACATGATGACGTTTGGTGAGGAGCAGGCCAAGACCATGGGCGTGAACCTCAAAAGTGTGAAGTGGATACTGCTGATTGCCGCTGCTGCCATAACTGGAAGTGTTGTTGCCTTTGTGGGCGTAATCGGCTTTGTGGATTTGGTGGCGCCTCACATCGTGCGTAAGTTATTTGGCTCATCCCATATAATTGTTATCCCCATGTCGGCTGTCTTTGGCGGCGCTTTTATGGTGATTTGTGATCTTGTGGCGCGCACGGTTGTATCTCCCAGCGAACTTCCTGTCGGTGCGGTGACGGCACTTATAGGCGCACCATTTTTTGCATATATCTACTTTAGCCGGAGGGCCAAAAAATGCTGATACTGAGAAGCGTATCAGCAGGATACAATGGCGTTGATGCAGTGAAGCGAATATCACTTAGCGTGAATGCTGGAGAAAACCTAGCTATCATTGGCCCTAACGGCTGTGGTAAGACAACGCTCCTAAAAGCCATAGCTAATATAATGCCGTTTACAGGAGATATTGAGCTAGGCGGAAAATCGATCCGCAATATGAAGCACCGTGATATTGCTGTAAAAATAGCCATGCTGAGTCAAATAACCGGTATGTATTTTTCTTATTCTGTATATGAAACGGTAATGATGGGGCGCTATCTGCATATAAAAGATAAATTACTGGGGCTACCATCAGATGAAGATAAAGCACATGTAATACGCTGCCTTGAAGCGGTTAACTTGCTGGGTGAAAAAGATAGAGAGATTACTCAATTGTCCGGCGGACAAATACAAAGGGTCTTTTTAGCACGGACTCTTGCGCAAGAGCCCGAGATTATTCTCTTAGATGAGCCGACTAACCACCTTGACTTGAAATATCAAACTGAATTGGTGGAGTACCTGAAACAATGGGCGGTGGAAGGCAATCGTGCTGTAATCGGTGTAATGCACGACATTAATCTTGCTTTGCGTTTAAGCGACAATATGATGGTTATGAAAGATGGAAGCGTTCAGGCTTATGGGAAAGCTAAAGAAATCGTGACAGCCGGGCTTTTAGAGAGAACGTATGAAGTAGACGTGGTGCGCTATATGCTGGAATCCTTGAAAGTGTGGGAGAGTATCAAGGTGTGAGCGTTGCTGCCGCCGTTTTTGCCGGCTTTATTGCGGATTACATTTTTGGTGATCCTGTCTATTTCTTTCATCCAGTCCGTATGATGGGCTTTGTTATTTCCAGCGGCGAAAGATTATTAAGGCATTTCATACGCGGCAAAATGACAGCGTTCATTTTTGGAGCGGTGTTGTCGGTGTTTCTTATTGCGGTGAGTTTTTGCCTCTCTTTTGTGCTGCTGTCGTTTCTGTATGGAATACACTTTGCTTTAGGATTTGTTGTTGAAATAGTATTTTGCTACCAAATATTATCAGCCAAAGCATTAAAAGATGAGAGTATGAAAGTATACCACCAGCTTGAAACAGGTGATATACAGCAGGCACGACATTTTCTTTCTCGTATTGTGGGACGCGATACACATCATCTTAATGAAGAAGAAGTTGCCAAAGCGGCAGTTGAAACAATCTCTGAAAACCTTTCAGATGGTGTGATTGCGCCGATTTTCTATATGATGATTGGCGGTGCACCTTTAGGTTTTGCCTATAAGGCTGCCAATACGCTGGATTCTATGATTGGCTATCACAATGAAAAGTATGAATTCTTCGGCAAATTCGCCGCACGCATAGACGACATCGTAAATTTCATACCGGCTAGACTATCCGCTTTGTTAATGCTGGCATCAGCACCTTTTTGTAAGCTGAATTTTAAGCATGCGGTGACAATATTTCTGCGCGATAGATATAAGCATAAAAGTCCAAACTCGGCCCAAACTGAATCCGTGTGTGCCGGAGCGCTTTGCATAGCCCTCGCGGGAGATAGTTACTACAGCGGTGTATTGGTGCAAAAACCTGTTATTGGAGATTCGTTGCGTTTAGTTGAAAAAGAGGATATAAAAAGGGCCAACAAGATGATGTACGGAGCGGCATGGCTTGGATTATTCATAGGAGTGTTGATAAGAGTTGCAATCTATTGCTTATGATTATATTCACGGCGGGGATGCTTACGATGAAGACGGTATGCCAGTAGACGGCTTGCTTGATTTTTCCATAAGTATAAATCCGCTTGGGATGCCGCAACGGGCTCTTGATGCTGCAATACAGGCATTAGAGGGGGCGACTATCTACCCTGATTTTGCTTGCCGACGCTTGGTATCTGAGCTTGCCGCGTTTGAAAACATTGATAGAAAAAACATATTTTGCTCTAATGGGGCATCAGATATAATCTTCAGGCTTGCTTATGCCTTGAAGCCAGCAAAAATCTTGGTCGTAGCGCCGTCATTTGCGGACTACGAGCGAGCTGGCAGAGCGGTAGGTGCAAAAGTCATTTTTCATAAGCTAAAACAGGAAAATGGTTTTCAGCTTCAAAAAGAAATTATATCAACCGTACGTGCCTATTCGCCTGATATCGTGTTTATTTGTAACCCAAATAATCCAACTGGAATTTTAGCGGGTTTAGATGTGGTGGAGGAATTAGCTGCTGCTTGTGATTTTGTAGGTTCAGTTTTGCTTGTTGATGAATGTTTTATGGACTTTGTTCAAAATGCGCATAGGTATTCTGCAAAGACCTTGCTTGGTAAATACAAAAATCTAATAGTGCTGAAATCATTTACAAAGATTTTTGCCATGCCAGGCTTGCGTCTTGGTTATGCGCTTTGTGAAAATGAGGCATTGCTTGACCGCATGCGTTTTTGCGGGCCGGATTGGGCTGTATCAAATGTGGCACAAGTGGCAGGTATTGCGGCTCTGACAGATGGCAGAGATTATATTGAAAAATCTGTGCTGTATGTTCAGAAAGAACGCGAACGCATAACATCCGCAGTTAAACCTATGGGATTCATGCTATATCCGTCGAGTGCAAACTTTATCTTTTTTCAATGCCAATGGGGTGTGGATTTACGCGATATATTATTCAAGAAAGGTATTCTTGTTCGGGATTGCAGGAATTTCGCCATGCTTGAGCATGGCTATTTCAGATCTGCCGTATTGACTTATGAGAAAAATACGTGTTTCCTTGAAGCTCTGAAAGAGGTGGAGATTTCTTGGCGAAACCAATAATGATACAAGGCACGTCGTCAGGTGTTGGGAAAACAATTCTGACGATCGCTCTATGCCGGATTTTTAAACAAGACGGCTATAGTGTCGCACCGTTTAAGTCGCAGAACATGACTAATAATACTGCTATTATAGGCAGCGGCGAGGAAATAGCTGTTTCGCAGATTTTGCAGGCTTATGCAGCAGATGTTGCACCCAGCGCCAAAATGAATCCTATTGTATTAAAGCCATTACTAGACAGACAGGGAACGCAGCTTATATCGAATGGTCGATCGTGTGGCGTGATAAATGCCTATAATTTCAAAGAAATCAAGAAAAAGCTTATACCTGAGATCCAAAATGCATATCAATTGCTAGCTTCACAATATGACATAATCGTAATTGAAGGGGCTGGGAGTCCAGTTGAGCTTAATATGAGCGGTGATGATATAGTGAATATGGGTATTGCCAAGCTTGCACACGCACCTGTTTTACTTGTTGGCGATATCAGCAGAGGCGGGATTTTTGCGTCTTTATACGGCACTGTAAGCCTTTTAGACTATAAAAAATATGTACAGGCAATGGTAGTGAATCGTTTCAAAGGCGATTTAGCATGGTTTGCTGGTGGAAAGGTTATACTCGAAAAAATAACCGGACTTCCGGTAGCGGGCATCGTTCCTTATATGGCCTTTGATTTACCTGAGGAAGATGATTTAGATACAAGAGGCATGCAGCCTTTTGTATCTGGCGGCAATTATGACTGTCAAATTGATTTTATTGCGGAAGTGGTTCGTAAATCGCTCAATATGGAGTTGATTTATCAAATATTGAATCAAGGCATAGAAGCATGAGTAATCTGAATGGTAAAAAATTCGTAGCATCATACAGCGGCGGTAAAGATAGCGTGTTGGCGATACACAAAGCCGTAGAAGCCGGTCTTATGCCGCTTGAGCTAATAACGACATACAGAACAGATGCGAATCATTCGTGGTTTCATGGATTGTCAGGAACGATTTTGCAAAAAGTTTCCAATTCTATGTCAATACCTATAAAACTTGTGAAAACAACCGGCGAAAAATACGAAGAATCATTTGAAAAGGCACTGATAGAGGCAAAAGCAAATGGTGCTGAAGCATGTATATTCGGTGATATTGACATTGAGGAGCATTTGGAATGGTGTTCGTTGCGCTGTCAAAAAACAGGGCTTATTCCGTATTTCCCATTGTGGAATGAAAACAGAAAAAAACTTGTTTACGAGTTTATAGACTCCGGCTTTTCCTCGATTATTACGATTGTAGACACAAGGCGGCTTTCTGTGGAGTTCCTTGGGAAAACACTGAGTAAAGAGCTTGTGGATTCTATTGAGAAAAGTGGTGCTGACATATGCGGAGAGAATGGCGAATATCACACGTTTGCATTTGATGGACCGCTTTTTTCAGGAAGGGTAGACTTTGAGGTGGTTGATAGGATAAAACGGGATCAATATGTAATTCTTGATATAAGCTGAGAGCAATCGTGATGATAAACTTGCACCTGTCAACAATTGGCAAAAATGCGGCAGATCTTGCACGCAAGCATGGCTTTGGTGTTGAAATCGCGGAGTTCAGCTATGCAGTTAATATGGATGCTGATTTTGCACACTGGGAAAGTATCACACGCGATAATCTCTTTGGGATCACGAACAGAATTTTTCATGCGCCATACAATGAATTATGCCCTGCCTCGGTTGACCCTTTGATTACGGAAGTAACACGGCGGCGTTTAGAGCAAGCCTATAAACTGATGCAGTCTTTTGAAATCAATAGGATGGTGGTACATTCAGGATATGTTCCGCAATTGTATTTTAGAGATTGGTTTGTTGAACGATCCGTAGCGTTTTGGCGCGATTTTCTTTTAGGCAAACCTGAGGATTTTTCGTTATTGCTTGAGAATGTTCTGGAAGAAGCTCCTGATATGTTGTGTGACATAATTGAAAAGATTGATGACGAGCGATTTCAACTGTGCCTTGATATAGGTCATGCCGGAGGGGCTTCCTCAATAGTGCCTGTTATGCATTGGGCAAAAACAACTTCTCCATATTTGGGCCATGTGCATATCCATAACAATTATCATACATCTGACCTGCACAATCCGCCCGGAGAAGGGTTGATTGACATGCGTGAAGTCATAACCAACATAATTGAGTTGCAACCAAGCGCTACATACACAGCAGAAACAGAGGACTTGCAAAAGGCGGTATCATGGATTGGAGACTGCGGATTTCTTAACTAGAGGAGTTGTTCTATGAAAAAGACTTGTGATAATGACTGGCACGGTAAGGAGTATGCTTTTTTCAGCCATAAGAATTGTGAAAAGTTTCCGTGCCACAAAGCAGTTATTCCTGATAACTTCAATTGCCTGTTCTGTTACTGTCCGTTATATGTGTTGGGCAATGATTGCGGGGGTAGCTTTATAATACTTTCAAACGGAACAAAGGATTGCAGTGGGTGTACTTTCCCTCATGAAAAGGATAATTACGGGGCTGTAATCGAGCGGTTCGCAGAAATTGCAGCGCATGTGAAACAAAGCAAGCAACTTAATGGTTAGAGCAAAGCATCCACTTTTTTCTGCAGTGCTGATTCTGGCAAAGCCCCAACCGCGGTATCAACAACCTCACCGTTTTTGAGGAAAATCATGTTTGGAATGGACATGACGTGATATTTTGAAGGGGTATTCTTGTTCTCATCTACATTCATACGACAGAATTTTACTTTGCCGCTGTATTTTTCAGAAAGTTTGGTAAGGATAGGTTCTACCATACGGCAAGGGCCGCACCATGGAGCCCACATATCAATGAGGACT
>JGI24696J40584_12961037_pt1 | contig 10149 bp, 5 predicted proteins | sample TergutCo191P4_FD_40584 | JGI IMG/M metagenome (IMG submission 40584)
TGGCTCGTTATGAAGAATGGATTAAGCGGGCGAAGAGCAGCCTTGAAGTGGCTCAAGGGGTGAAGTAAGGAGTTTACACGTTAATCATTTAATACCTAATAGGAGTAAAGTGATGAAAAGTTTTCCTGAGAAAAATGTTATAAATGCAATAAGGGATGATAAAATTAAATATGGTTTAGAAAAATATGAAATAATAATGAAAGAATATAGAAGCAATATTAATGTTTCAAAAGAAAAAGAATTTCAAAAAAAATTTAAAGGTTTTTACCGACTACGTAGAAATGAAAGCTTTTGTAAAGAATACTTCTCTTTTCTTCAAAATAATAGAAGGAATAGGCCAATATTTACTGATACATTAACTTTCTTTTATAGAAAATTTAACAAGGTCGAGATATCTTTTATTTCAAAACTGTTTGCTACAATAGATGAAAATTTGCCAATTTATGATCGAAATGTTATTAAAAGCCTTGGAATAAAAAAGCATGACTCAGCTTTATGCGGTGATGCTAAGATACAAAAAGCTGGTGAAATATATAATGAATTAATTCAGTGGTATACCAAATTTATTAACACTGATGAAGGTAAATTGTGGGGAAAACTTTTTGATATGCAATATCCCCAAAATAATATTTCTTCAGTTAAGAAGATTGATTTTATTCTATGGAAATTAGGTTCTGGGAAATAAGTTAATGGACAAAAAGCGTATAGGATTATATAAATCACTATTTGAATATCTACTGATACTCCGTAAACCATTCGCTGACTTTTTATATAAGTATATGAAGGCAGTATATGATGATGACTGGTGGAATCGCTGTGTTTTACCAAACATAAAGCAACCCTTCAAAAAAAAGCTGGATGATTTAGATTTATATGATTTGCTTATTATCTTGATGAATAAATGGAAAGAATTATATCCCAGAATAATGAATGATGATAATTCAAATTCTTACGATGAAAATTTTAAACTTATAAATAATGTGTTGCATATAAGAAATATTATTTCACATGCAAATGAAAATACGTTGTTCATTAATGATGTACATAGGCAATTTTCTATTCTATTGGAATTCGCTATTTTTATAAATGCTTATGAATATATAATTATTGATTTGAAAAATGATCTAACTAAATCTATAAAAGATAAAGATACCAATGATGAAAGAAAAAGAGAAAAAATGTTGGAACTTATTGTGGCTGAAGTGTTGTTCCCTGCAATGACTTGCGTTGATTTGCCTTCTGAAACAAAAGAAAGTATATTAAGGACCATGACAATTATTCAAAATATGAAGACAGCGGATGAGATATATGATTTTTATTCAGGAGCATTACAATCATCTAAAGGGCATAAAGTGTATAAGAATCTAAGGGAACACGAATTGACGACTTTTGAGGATATTCGGGATAAAATTAATGGGGTTATGAACACCTAAATGAAGGTTATTCAAGGTACATATCCTTAAGGCTGACAAGTTTAATGTTGTCTGTTTTTTGCGCCGAAACCTGGAGTTCTTTTGAGAACCCGCTTCTGGAAAATAATATATAATACTTTTGAGTGTAGTTCCAACGCTGTGCTTTGTTTATTAGTGTATTGAGGACAGCATTATCTACAAGTTCATTGCGAAACTTACATTCACAAAAAACTGCTTCTGAGTTTTTTTCATTGATTCCAATAATGTCTATTTCTTCTTCTGTTTTTGTTGCCGGATTTGTACCCCACCAGCGGCCTATTTGTCTGATTTTAAACGGAAGCGGGGAATCTTTGGCGCTGTTGAGTAAAGAAAGATATTCGATACACATGGTTTCAAAAATTCTTCCCATGAACCGGTTTAAATCCGGTTCTATCTCATTTTCATAAAGGGATTGAGCATCTTGCGATTGAATCGCAAAGTCGTTTCCCAAAACATAACGATACCAGAATACAAACATTGTATCCAAAAGCATATAAAGCGTTTTTTTCCTGTTTTTTTCTTCTGTCAGCGCGGTTTCCTTGCGCATTATGCCCAGGGAAATAAGTGAAGAAATATAATTTGATACCGCGCTGGTTTCAAGGCCGGTCTTTGTGGCAATTTCATTTAACCGTGAGGAACCTTTGGCAACAGCCTCAATAATCAAATTATATTTAATTGGTTCACGCAATTCCTGTTTTAGGAGATTTGAAGGTTCTTCATATAAAAACCCTGATGTGGACAAAAAAAGTTTTAGAATGTTCTGTTTTAGCGGCAAGGTATCGTCAATCAGCTCCAGGTATTTGGGGATACCGCCTGTAATGCCATGTACCAGCGCTTTGTCAGAAATGCTGTACCGTGGAACAAAGGCAGCCGAATCTTTGTAATTAAAAGGCCCGATTTTCATTTGGGCGGTTCTTCGCCCATAAATGGGACTTTGGTAGCCCAATACCTGATTTTCCATGAAACTCATGGAAGAGCCGCAAAGAATGATCATTATTGGGATGTTTTTAAATTTTGTATCGCAATAATGCTGCAAAATGGAGGAGATACCGCGCTCGGCCTGTGCCAGATAAGGATATTCATCAATTACCAGAATAAGCCCTTTTTTTGTTAATGCGGCAATTTCGTCAAAAGCCTGTTCCCAGCCTGAAAACACAGCTTTTCCATGAACACCACTGAGTCTCATTATAGCCCGGCTGAATGCTTCCAGGTTCCGTCTTGAATCCACTTCCGCAGCGGTAAAAAAAACTGAACGCTTGTCCTTCGTGAATTGATTGATCAGGGTGCTTTTTCCTATTCTGCGTCTGCCGTAAATAATAACCATCTGGTATTTTTTTGTTTTATGGAGTAAATCAAGTTCTTTTAGTTCTTTGTCTCTTCCTGTAAACATACTTACCCCCTTGCTTAAACGTGTTTTACTTAATCATGTTTAAGTATAGTGTAGGAGATGAGAAAGGTCAATACTTTTGTAATGGAGATTATGGAGATTTTTAAGAGTTAAAATAGTAAAGCAAAATGAGACTAAAACCATTAAGTTTTGGCTTTTTGGGCATTATTTATAATTATAAATTGAACATTTTCTCATGTATATGATATATTTTAATTGTTGTTTATTAAGGAAATATAAATGAATTATCTAACATTTGTTGGAAAAATTACAGAATCTATACACATTTGTACTATTTTCTTATCAAAATGGTTAGAAAACACCTTGCCGTTAGCTCTTGGTAAGGAGCATTGGTGGAATTCTGGCGTTATCCAAAAACTTAGCTATCACCAACAGCACATTGTTGAAATTAAAGGTATTATTTCTCTTTCTGAACTTGATTTATCAATGCTTCTTAGGGTTTTTGATAAAAACTGGTATTCAATTCAAAGAAGAATATTTTTTAGATATTCTGAACGAGCAATTATTTCAAGAATGTTTATTGTCCGTAATAATTGGGCACATTCCCCAACAGTTCCACCACCTTTCAATGAAATAATGAATGATTTGTCCTCAATCAAAGATTTTTTGATTTTAATTGATACTGATAAGGAAGCTAAAAAGGAATACGAAAAATTACTTGTTGATGTGAAAACGAATGGTATTAGTGATTATGATGTAATTAAAACCACAAATAAAACCTATGAAACATCATCTCAAAGACAAGAAAGAACAAGAATTGAAATTAACTCAATAGTTCGATTAATAAGCGATACTAATACAGTTGGCATAGTAATGGGTATTGATAAAATTGGTGATACTTTACGGTATACTGTTTTTTTCAATGGAAGAACAAAAACATATTTTGACGGACAGATAGAGCTGGTTCCTCAAACAGAATCTTCAGACTTCGATAGTCTTATTGATGTTCAAAGAAAGCTAACTGCTCATCAAATAAAAAAACCATCTTCAGACAGTTTATATTCACTAAATGCGGCTCGTATAGATTTTGTTCCATATCAATTTCGTCCAGCTCTTAAGTTAATTAAATCTGATACACCCAGATTACTTATCGCCGATAGCGTAGGTGTTGGTAAAACAATAGAAGCAGGCTTAATATTAAAAGAATTGCAGGCCCGTACACCTCTTGATAGTATTTTAATCATATGTCCCAAGCCTTTAGCTGTAGAACGTAAATGGGAAGATGAAATGAAACGATTTGATGAAGATTTCACATCAGTGGATGGTTTCTTGCTTCGTCAAATAGTAAAAGATACTGAACGTGATGGCGAATGGCCGGATAAATATAAAAGACTCATCATTAGAGATTCAATCCTAACAGAAGAAGTTCTTGGAAAACCAATTAGCAGAAAAGAAAAAGGGAGTGGATTATTAGGACTTGATCCAGCGCCAATATTCGATTTGGTTATTGTCGATGAAGCTCATCGTATACGTAATCGAAATACACAAAAATATAAAGTTGTAGAATATTTATGCAATAACGCTAATGCAGTGATATTTTTGACAGCAACTCCTTTACAAAATGGCGATGATGATTTGTTTACTCTTTTAAATTTACTTTTCCCTGATATTGTTATTGATAAAACTACATTTATGGCAATGGGTGAACCAAATGGCTATATAAATGCAGCTATTCACAATCTGCGTATATCATCTCATGAGAATGAAGCTTTAGAACAACTTGAAATGTCACTAACAACAGAGTGGGGGCGTAATGTAATTGCTCCAAATCCAATCTATAAAGAAGTGATTGAAACATTACGTAATAATATTACTCGTGAACAAAGAGTTAAATTAATTAATGATATTGAATCATTGCATAGTTTTGCCAACATGATTAATAGAACCAGAAGACAGGATATAGAAGATTTTTGCGTTAGGAGACCAGAAACACTGGAATCTAATTTTACTCAAGCTCAGAAAGAATTATACGAAGCTTTATTGGGATTTGTATCTGAAATTTTATCATTTATACACCCGACAATAACATTAAAGTTTTTAATGTGTACACTGTATAGACAGGCCGCAAGCTGTATTTTTGGGTTAGCTCCGTTTATTCGTAATATAACAGCACATCACCTTAGAAATTTATCTGATGAATTCGATGAATATGAGCTTGATGATTATAATCTTTCAGATAAATCAAATTTGATTGATTTTAACATGGAAATTTTTATTGAAAAATCTAAAAAAATAATTGAACTTGCAGAAAATCTACCACAAGATGATGAAAAATATGACAAATTTGCAGAATTAATTAAAAAACATCAAAGAAGAGAAAAAAACAAGATAATTGTATTTACATCATTTCGACATACAATTGCTTATTTAAATAAGAGGATCAAAGAGATAGATGGTATACGAGTAGGTTATGTGGATGGTTCTGTTAATGATGAAGATCGCCGTAAACTGCGCGAACGCTTTATGTTATCAAAAAATGATACTGTCGCATTAGATATTCTGTTATTTACTGAAGTGGGTTCTGAAGGGTTAGATTATCAATTTTGTGATACAATTGTTAATTATGATTTACCATGGAATCCAATGCGTATTGAACAAAGGATTGGACGTATTGATCGGCGTGGACAAGAAAGTGAAATTGCTTATATATATAATTGTGTTACAAAAGAGACAATAGACGAGGAAATTTATGAACGTTGTCTAAAGAAAATAGGTGTATTTGAAAAAAGTATTGGTGATTGTTCTGAGATTTTGGGAAAAATTAGAAAATCTATCGATGAATTAGTTTTAGATCAAAAATTAACAGAAGAAGAAAGATCATTTAAACTTGAGCAATTGGCAGATAACGAAGTACGCAGAATACAGGAAATGCAGCGCTTGGAAGATGAAGAAAAACATATATTTGGTGTTGATATTTCAAGTTTTACTGATGATGTAGACAAAGCTGAAAATCCATGGATATCTTCATTATCACTTTTTAGACTTATTAAAGGATATTTAATAAAAAGACTTGATTCCGATAAAGAATTTATTATTGATGATAAATTAAAGCTAACGCAATCAGATAAAGTAATACTTTTAGAGGATTATCAAAAACTTGATAAAAATATTCAAGATATAACATGGTATAGATATTTAAAAAGTAGTTCTAATACATATCGAATCGCATTTGATCAAAGTGCTGCAAAAGAGTCAAAAAGTTTATTTATAACACCAATGCATCCATTTGTTCATCAAGCAGCAAATTCATATTTTTCTGATGATGTTTCTAAAATAATCATCCAAACAAACAGTTCAGATATTGCACCTGGACAATATCCGTTTCAGTTTTACACATGGAAATATATTGGGGGAAGATCAAAAACAGTATTAATTCCAATTTCGACTAGTGATGAGGTTCAGAATGAATTATTTAACATATTACAAAATGCTGTATCCTTTGAAACAAAAAAAATTAATTATGAGTCAGAATGGACTTTGTTGGCAGAAACACATTTAAGCAAATGGCAGATTGAATGGGAAAAGTATAAAAAAGATACAGAATCCTTATGCAGATTTAAGATAGAAAGCTTAACCAAAAGTTTTACAACTAGAATGAATCTAGCAATGCAGCAACTTAAAGAAACATCAGATGAAAGAATCAAAATAATGCGTGAAGCGGAAATCACACGTCTTGAAAATGAGTTTAATGTTAAGAAACAGAAATTAGAAGAAACAGCTAAACTTGCTGATATTCATACTTCACTGTTAGTGAATGGTGTATTGATTGTAAAAGAGGAATAAGTATGGATATAAAAATATATGATGAAATGTTTTTGTTTAACGAACTAATGGAATCACGAAAAGAATTAGTTAATCACTTAGTGAAAAATAATATGTATGAAGGATTTAAAAATCTTTTGACGCAATTATATCCTGACAATGCTCATTACATTTTTGAATTGATACAAAATGCTGAAGATGCGAGTAAAAATAATGTTAAACGTGCAACTGTTAGGTTCATATTAACAAATGATTATCTAGAATTTGAACACAATGGAGAAAGGTTATTTGATATTAAGGATGTGAATTCAATAACAACAATTGGTGATAGTACAAAAATCGATGATAAAACTAATATTGGAAAATTTGGTATTGGGTTTAAATCTGTATTTGCTATAACTGATACACCAGAAATAATATCTGGAAAATTTCATTTTTACATTAAAGATATGTTTATACCTGTTCCAAAAAATAATCAACAAACAGGATATAATAATATTCTATCACGTTTTATTTTTCCATTTAATAACCCCAAAAAAAATAAATTTTCTGCTGTTGAGGAAATAAAAAAAGAACTTCTTCAATTAGGAAGTGAAACATTATTATTTTTAAAGAATATTGAAATGATAAAATATGTACTTCCAGATGGTGAATCATTGGGTTATATGAAAAAAGAAGAGAGTGATAAAAATATTTTAACTATAAATATAAAAATACCAAATGAGGAGGAAAGAATATATTACTGGTTACGCTATGTAAAAAAAATCACTGTAAATGACAATGACGGTAATGCTATTCCATGTTCAATAGCAATAGCTTTTAAGCAAGAGAAAATTGCGCGTTTTAATAAAAATTTAAATGAAGGCAGTATCTATTGGAAAATCAAAGCTGAAGACAATGGGAAAGTTTGTATATATTTCCCTGCTGAAGATGAGAATTCAAGGTTACATTTCAATATACATGCTCCATTTGCTTCCACAGTTGCTCGTAATAGCGTTCGCAAAGAAGATTGTAAAGAAAATGAAATTCTGCGAGATGAAATTGCTGTACTAATTAGTGATTCGCTTTTTGATATAAAAAAACGTAATTTGTTAACAGTTGATTTTTTTGGAGTATTACCTGTTAAAGAGGATGGTCTATCGCTATTTTATGAACCAATTCGGTTAAAAATTATTTCTACATTTAAAGAAAATCCGCTTGTTCCAACTAAAAATGGAGATTTTTCTACTGCAACGAAATTATTCAGATGTCCAAAAAGAGTAAGTGGAGGATTACGTATAGATGAGGTTATTGATGATAATGATTTATCATTTTTAATTGATCTTCCTATTCCATTATGGGCTAAAAACGCAAATCCAAACAATCCTCGTGAGGACCAGTTTCTTGATAGTTTAGAAATAAATGAATGGGGTAAAAAGGAATTAACAGATATATTGAATCCAAAAAATGAAGATGAACGGAATAAAATAGAGGAATGGATTGGCAACAAACCAAATCACTGGTTATTAATATTTTATGCTTTGCTGGAAAACCTAGACATTTGTAAAGATGCAATGGATAAATCACTGAAATTAATTAAATTGATTAAAAATAATTACGTATCTATATCAGAAAAATTATACTTTGTACCTGAAAACGAAGATAATTTACCTGATAATATTAACTTTATAGAATGTAATTTATTCAATGAATACGAAGGGAAAGAAGCTGATAGACGAAAAAATGATGCACGAAAATTTCTTATGAAAATGGGAGTAGAAGAATATACTGAAAATGAGAAAATAAAATTACATCTTAAAGAAATTGCAAATAAATATTCTGTTTCTGATCCTAATGTGACTTATGAACAACATTTGAATGATATTAAAGAATTTTGTAAGTATAAATATAGTAAAGAACTTTTACAAGGAAAATATTTTATTCTTAATATATTAGATAAATTTTGTACCGCAAATTATGTATGCACGCAAGTAATTAGTACTCTCATAGAGCAAGCAGAATTAACAACTGAATATAATAAAATATGTATTAATAATCTTTATGATCAGCTTACGGTAGATATTAAAGAAAAATTTTTGATTTTAATTAATGAACTTGGAGTAATGTATAAATTAAATGTAATTGTAGAGGAAAACTACTTTTCCAGAGATTATATAATTAAAGGTATTGATAAAATAATTTTACTATTAAAATCTAGTCAATACAAAAAAATATTTGCAGAATTATTATGGAATGCTATTCAGGAATGTACAGATCGGGGGGCGCAAAATAGATATAGTCAACCTGATGGAAGGTGTACATATACATATGGATTTAGAAAATATAATGAACAATCTTCTGTTCTTAAAAAATTATATAACTTTGAATGGGTTCCAGATAAAAATGGTAATTTTTATAAACCACAAGATATAACAAAAGATATGTTACCGACTAACTATATTATAAATGAAAAATCAACTCTTTTTAAGGCATTTGATCTTGGTAAAAATAAGTTATCTGAACAATTTGATTTAGAAAAACGCTCAGCCGCAGCTGAAATATTAGGTTTAAATCCCGAAGTTATAGAATCGTTAATTACAGCTGGTATTGACATTAACAATTTTTTATATGAATTAAATAACTCAAAGCAAAATATCTTTCAAGATGAAACGGATGAGATATTTGATCCTGATGATAAATATGAAGACGAACCATTTACAAAAGAAAAAATAAAAGATGCTAGAATTATTCATGAATATATAGAAAGACAATTTAAAGATGAATATACACTTAAAATTAACATTGAAATACGTCCACGAAGTATACGTACTAGCCGAAATATTGCTAAAGAACATGCTAGTATTAATAATCGTTATCATGGTTATTGTCAGATATGTAAAGAGCGTAAACCTAATTGGGATATTACAGAGCTAATTAAGGTACGACAAAGAGAAATATTTTCAAAGAAACCATTTAAAGAGTTAAAAGAGTTTGAACAATTGAATTTATCACTTTGTTTATATTGTGCTCGTGAATATAGAAGAATTCGTGAAAATGATGAAAGTATGGAAAGTTTTTTAAGAGATATATTAAATACTAATCCTAAAGAAAGAAATGATGTTATCATTAAAGGAAAAAGTATATGGTTTACCAATACACATTTAGAAGAGATAAGGAAAATTCTTACATTAGAATGTAATGATATAATCCTAAATAATTAAAATCAAAGAATGACAGACATTTTTTATTACAAGGAGACCTAAATGAAAGTAGTGATAATCACAGCCCCTATGATGCCACCAAACAAATTAGAAGCGAAACATTATCCTGTAGATGGTAATAAATCGATACAATATGATGGAGAAGTTTGTTGCCCTATCAACGGTGTTCTCGTAAAAACACTTCAAAAGTCCGAAGATGTAAAAGTCATCTACATCACCATTCAGGATAATAATAAATGCGAGCAAAATATGAAAACTTTTACTAAAGAGCTGGAAGATATTAATAAAGATAATAATGCCAAGCTGTCTTTCGATGTTGTTGAAATCC
>JGI24696J40584_12961036_pt1 | contig 10147 bp, 10 predicted proteins | sample TergutCo191P4_FD_40584 | JGI IMG/M metagenome (IMG submission 40584)
CTACCTCTGCCCGGCCTGCAAATACAGCGAATTCCTCACGGACGGCGAGGCGGGCTCCGGCTTCGACCTGCCGGAAAAGGATTGCCCCCGCTGCAATCAAAAACTCCGGCGCGACGGCCACGACATCCCCTTCGAGACCTTCCTGGGCTTCAAGGGCGACAAGCAGCCGGACATCGACCTCAACTTCTCCGGGGAATACCAGTTCTACGCCCACCGGTACACGGAGGAGCTCTTCGGCAAGACCCACGTGTTCAAGGCCGGGACAATAGGCACACTGGCAGAAAAGACGGCGGCCTTCTTCGTGAAGAAATACCGGGAGAACACCGGCAGGGACATGTCCCAGGCGGAAATCGACCGCCTGGCCAAGGGCTGCGAGGGGGTCAAGCGCACCACGGGGCAGCACCCGGGGGGCATGGTGGTCATCCCGGAGGACATGGAGGCCGAGGACTTCACCCCCGTGCAGTACCCCGCCAACGACGAGAGCAAGGGCATGACCACCCACTTCGACTTCCATTCCCTGCACGACACCATCCTCAAGCTCGATAACCTCGGCCACGACGTGCCGACCATGTACACCTACCTGGAGCGCTTCACGGGCGTCAAAATCGAGCAGGCGGACGTCTGCGACCCGAAGCTCTACGAGCTGTTCGGCTCCCCTGAACCCCTCGGCGTCACCGCGCAGGAGATCGACTGCCCCACGGGCACGCTCTCCCTGCCGGAGATGGGCACGCCCCTTGTGCTCGATATGCTCGTGGAGGCCAAGCCCCGCTGTTTCGCCGACCTGCTGCAGGTCTCGGGGCTCTCCCACGGCACGGGCGTGTGGAAGGGCAACGCGCAGGAGCTCATCCGGGACGGCACCTGCACCATCGCGAGCGTCATCGGCACCCGGGACAGCATCATGCTCTACCTCATCCACAAGGGCCTGGAGCCCGGCATGGCCTTCCAGATCACGGAGATCGTGCGCAAGGGCGCGGCCAAATATAAGCTCACCGAGCAGCACATCGAGGCCATGAAAGAGCACGGCGTGGAGCAGTGGTACATCGACAGCTGCATGAAGATACAGTACATGTTCCCCAAGGCCCACGCCGCGGCCTACCTCATCGCCGCCATGCGCCTGGCCTGGTACAAGGTATACCACCCCCTGGAATACTACGCGGCCTACATGACCGTGCGCGGCGAGGACCTCGATACCCGGGCGGTGCTGGCGGGCAGGGGAGCCGTGCGGGCGAAAATCAGCGAGATCCGGGCGAAGGAGCAGCGCCGCGAGGCCTCCCAGAAGGAGAAGGGCATGGTCCCCATGCTGCAAGTCGTGGGCGAGATGCTGGCCCGGGGCATCGAGGTCCTGCCGGTGGATATTTACATCTCAGAGGCTCGTACATACAGGCCCGAAGGGCGTAAAATCCGCCTGCCCTTCGCCGCCCTCGAAGGCTGCGGCGAGCGCGCCGCCGAGCAGCTGGAGAAGGCCCGGGACGACGGCGGCGGGGAGTACCTCTCCAAGGAGGAGTTCAAGCGGCGCACGGGCGCGCCCGCCCCGGTGATGGCCCTGCTGGAGGAAATGGGGGCCTTCAAGGGCATGAGCGAAAGCGCGCAGATGAGTTTGTTTGATATGTGACATGATTGACATGTAGAGACGCACGGCAGTGCGTCTCCCATATGAAAATCGGCAATGCATCCCCAATATAAAAACTGCTTTTCTTTTGAGACGCACTGCCGTGCGTCTCTACACTTTTGGGTTTGCATCGGCATTGATTGTTGAAGTTTCTGCTTGCAATACATAAAAATATATAGTATAATAAAACCCTATTCCATAATGGGGGGATTTTTTATGACCACCCACGAACGCATTCTGCGCATGTATGAGCACCGGGAGGCCGACCGCGTGCCCATCGTCGATTCCCCCTGGCGCGGCACCGTCGCCCGCTGGCAGCGCGAGGGCATGCCCGAAGGCGTGGCCTGGCAGGACTACTTCGGCGCGGATAAGCTCGGCGGCATCGGCGCGGACATCAGCCCGCGCTACGAGCGCAAAATCCTCGAGGAAACCGACCGCTGGCGCATCGAGACCACCAGCTACGGCGTCACGCTGCGGCAGTTCAAGGACCTTGACGCCACCCCGGAATTCCTGGACTTCAAGGTGAACACCGCAGATGCCTGGGCTGACGCCAAACGCCGCATGCAGGATTTGAGCGGCCGCGTCGACTGGAAGCGCCTGGCGCGCGACTACCCGCAGTGGAAGGCGGAGGGGCGCTGGCTCAGCGGTGGGTTCTGGTTCGGGTTCGACGTGGCGCACTCCGGCCTCGCGGGCACCGAGACCCTGCTCATCGCCATGCTGGAGGAGCCCGAATGGGTCACGGACATCTTCGACACCTACCTGACCAGCTGCGAGGCCCTCTTCGACCAGATCTGGGACGCGGGCTACACCTTCGACGAGATGATGTGGTATGACGACCTGGGCTATAAGGGCACGACGTTCTTCTCGCCCGAATTATATCGCCAACTGGTGCAGCCGTTCCACAAAAGAGCCGTGGATTGGGCGCACCGGAAGGGGATATACGCCCGCCTGCACTCCTGCGGGGACGTGCGTACCCTGCTGCCGGACATCGTGGCCACCGGCGTGGACGCCCTGAACCCCCTGGAGGCCAAGGCAGGCATGGACGCGCTGCAAATCAAGCGGGACTACGGCGGCAGGCTGCTCCTCCACGGGGGGATCAACGCCGTGCTGTGGGAGGACAGGGAGCGCATCGTAGCCGAGATCGAGCGCCTGGTGCCGCAGCTGAAGGAAAACGGCGGCTACATCTTCGCCAGCGACCACTCCATCCCCAGCAGCGTGAGTTTGGAGAACTTCCGTGCGATCATAGAGACCGTGAAACGCTGCGGGGGGTACTAACTTCATAAAATTATTATTTTTCGAATTACGCAATGCTTTAACTTGCTAAAACATACAATTTCAGGGCAGGGGAGGCCTCTTTCATGCGACAGTACGATAAAGTGACCCCGCAGGGCACGAAGGATTCTCTTTTTGAGGAATGTTACGCACGGGCCGAGGCGCAGCGGCGGCTGACCGAGGTGTTCGAACGATGCGGCTACGCGCCGGTGGCCACACCGCACCTGGAATTCCACGACGTGTTCCGCCGCGGCTCCGCCGGCTGGCTGGCCGGCCGGCTCTATTCCGCCACGGATTCGCGCGGGCAGATGCTGGTGCTCCGGCCCGACAGCACCTTGCCCATCGCCCGGGTGGCCGCCACGCGCCTGAAGGACGCCGCGCTGCCCCTGCGGCTGTACTACCACCAGAACGTGTTCCGGCGCGCGCGCTTCTACTCGGGCGACGGCGACGAATCCATGCAGAGCGGCGTGGAATTTGTGGGCGCGGACGGCCTGCGGGCGGACCTCGAGATCCTCGCCTGCGCGGCGGAGGCCCTGGAGGCCTGCGGCGCGAACTTCTGCATCGAGCTGGGCCACGCGGACATCTTCCGCTGCCTGGCCGACAGCCTGGGCGTGAACGGCGACGCGAGGGAAAGCCTCGCGGCCTGCATCGAAAGCAAGAACTTGCCCGCCCTGAAGGACTTCTTAGCGCCCTACGGCGAGACGGCCACGGTGAACGCCCTGCTGGAGCTGCCCCGGCTCTTCGGCGGCGCGGAGGTGCTCGCACAGGCCAAGGCGCTGTTCAAAGGCTCGGCGGCGCGCAAAGCCCTGGCGTACCTCACGCAGCTCTTCGAGGCCTTGGAAACCCTCGGCCTGCACGAGGCCGTCGAGATCGATTTGGGCCTCGTGCACGGGCAGCAGTACTACACCGGCCTGGTGTTCCGGGGCTACATGGAGGGCTCGGGCAAAACGGTGCTCTCCGGCGGGCGCTACGACGGCCTGCTGGCGGAGTTCGGCCGCCCGGCGGCGGCGGTGGGCTTCGCGATCTCCACGGACGCCCTGGCCGCGGCCCTGCTGGAAAGCGGACGGGTGGAGGCCCCCCCCATGGCGGAAGTACTGGTATTCGGCGCTGCGGGCTTTGAGGCCGCGGCCCTCGCCCGGGCGAAGAAGCTGCGCGCGGCGGGCACGCGCTGCCTGTGCTCGGCGGCGGGCACTTTGGAGGAGAGCGCCGCCTTCGCCAAAGAACGGGGCATCCCCGGGGTGATTGTGATTGACGCCGACGGGGAAAGGGTGATATAATAGATGTTAGATTTTAGATATTAGATTTTAGAGGTGTTCGCGTGAACGTGGAGCTTGCGCCAAAGGCGGCGAAGTATCTCAAGGGAATGCGTCAGCCCGATAAGGGTCGGATTGTCCAGGCGCTGGAGAAGCTTCCGCGTGGCAACGTGATTGCTTTGCAAGGGGTGCATGGCCTCTTTCGCCTGCACGTGGGCGATTGGCGCGTTGTATTTTCATATCCGGCAGAGGATATCATATTGGTGGAACAGATAGGCCCGCGCGGGGAAATCTACAAGGGAGGGTTTTAGGATGTCACCGAGAACAAGCCAAGTGGCGGCGATGTTTGACAACATGACCGAGCAGGAACAGGCCCTTATCTTTGCGCTCATGCTGCGGCTGGCGACCGATGATATCGCCACGCCGGAGGATATCGCCGCGCACGAGGAGGCAATGGAGGCATGGCGCAAGGGGAAAACGGTGCCGCTGGGCAGCGTTGCTTTATGAACAGCACCGGCAACTACGCGCAGCACGCGCGCTTCTGGGATTGGAGCGGCCATGACAACACCGAAGCGAAGGAATATTGGCTGCGCTGCGCCGCGAAATACGGCAGGAACGTGCTGATCCCGATGTGCGCCTGGGGCGAGGCCGGCGCATACATGGCGGAACGCGGGTTCACGGTCACGGCGTTCGACATCACGCCGGAAATGATCGCCGAGGGCAAGAAGCGCTACGGGGACATCCCCGGGCTGACGCTGTATGAGGGCGACGTGACGGATTTCAAGTTCGGCATCCCGCCCGTGGATTTCTGCTTCAGCATGGATTTCGGGCACCTCCTCACCGTCGGGGCGCTCAGGAGTGCCCTTGCGTGCATCGCCGGGCATATGCGCGCCGGCGGCTGCCTGGTGATCGAAACATCATTTCGCAAACACGGCGCGAAGTCCGATTATACGCCGCCGAAAACCTTCCACCCCTTGCGGCAGGTGTATCCGGGCATCAAGGTCTGGAAAACCGGCGACACACGCAACGACGCCAAAACGGGCCGCTGCCGCATCTCGCAGACCTTTTACGCCGAGCACGCGGACGGCCATATCGAGAGCTTCGACCACGCGTTTTATCTGCAAAGCTACACCAAACGGCAGTGGCGCGCGGCACTGAAGCAGGCCGGGTTCGGCGCGGTCAAATACGGCCGCCGCGAGCTGAAAACGGGCTACGGCGGCGGCGACAGGATTGAGGCGGTCAGAGTCTAACATCTAAAATCTAACATCTAATATCTAAGAACGGAGTGATCCCATGCGCCCCATCAGAATCGCCCTGACCAAAGGCCGCCTGGAGACCCGCAGCGTGAAGCTCTTCGAGGCCATCGGCTTCAACTGCGCGCAGCTGAACAACAAAGGCAGGCGATTGATCCTGCCCATGGACGAGTATGAGGTCGTGCTGGCCAAGGCCCCCGACGTGCTCACCTACGTGGGCCACGGGGCCTGCGACGTCGGCATCGTGGGCAAGGACACCATCCTGGAGGCCGGCGGCGGCGCTTCCCCCGCGAGGGATGTCTACGAGATGCTGGACCTCGGCTTCGGCAAGTGCCGCTTCGCCCTGGCCGGGCCCGCCGGCGCGGATTTCACCCAAGGCTACCACGAGCGCATCGTCGCCACGAAGTACCCCAACGTGGCCCGGCGCTTCTTCGAGCAGAAGGGCATGGACGTCAAGATCATCCGCATCGACGGCTCGGTGGAGCTGGCGCCCCTGCTGGGCCTGGCCCACGCCATCGTCGACATCGTCGAAACCGGGTCGACCCTGCGGGAGAACGGCCTTGCGGTCTACGAGGACATCATGCCCATCTCCGCCCGGGTGATCGTCAACCGCGCCGGCATGAAGCTGCGCCGCGAGGAGATCGAGCGCCTGCTGAAGGACATGGAGCTGGCGGTACAAGTAAATTAGAAATGAGAATGCAGAATGCAGAAATTGATTGAAATCACCATTTGCGACGGCAAAAAAGAGTACGAAATTTTTAAGGCCCTGGAGGCCCGCGCGGGCGAGGTGGACGACAAGGTCGCCGCACAGGTGCGGGCCATCATCGCCGACGTGAAGGCCCGGGGCGACGAAGCCCTGCGGGACTACTCGCTGCGCTTCGACAAGTACGACGCGGCCGAAGGCTTCGAGGTGGATTTCGCCGAACAGGCGAAACGCTGCGCGCCGCAGGTCAGGCAGGCGATGGAGTGCGCGGCAGAGAACATCCGCGCGTTCCACGCACGGCAGCTGCGGCAGAGCTGGTATGCCGACGGCGCGCTGGGCGTCATGATGGGCCAGCGGATACGCGGGCTGCACCGGGTGGGGGTCTACGTGCCCGCGGGCACCGCGCCGTTGCCGTCCTCGGTGCTGATGAACGTCGTCCCGGCGAAAATCGCGGGGGTGAAAGATATTATCATGGTCACGCCGCCGTGGCAGGGCGGGGTCGACCCCAGCATCGCCGCCGCCGCGCAGATCGCCGGGGTGGACCGCATGTTCCTGCTGGGCAGCGCCTGGTCCATGGCGGCACTGGCGTTCGGCACGCAGACCGTCCCCAAGGTGGATAAAATCGTCGGCCCGGCGAACATCTACGGGGCCACGGCGAAAAAGCTGCTCTACGGCACGGTGGATATCGATATGATCGCCGGGCCCAGCGAGATATTGGTCGTCGCGGACGAGACCGCCAACCCCGCGTGGCTCGCCGCCGATTTGCTCTCCCAGGCGGAGCACGATGTCTTGGCTGGAATAATCTTCCTTTCAACTTCGCATAATATTGCAGAACGCACTGTCGCCGAGCTGGAGCGTCAGCTGGCCGTGCTCCCGCGAAAAGATATCGCGAGCGAGGCCCTGCGCAACAACAGCGCCTTTTTAGTCTGCGAAAGCATGGCGCAGGCCCTCGAGCTGGCCAACGCCTACGCGCCCGAGCACCTGGAGCTCTGCGTGCAGAACCCCTTAGAGCTGCTGGGGGCCGTCGACAACGCGGGCTCGGTGTTCCTGGGGCACTATACGCCGGAATCCGTGGGCGACTACTACGCCGGGCCGAACCATGTGCTGCCCACCGGCGGCACGCCGCGCTTCTTCTCCCCGCTTTCGGTGGACGATTTCGTGAAAAAGCAGCAGTTCATCCACTATACCGAGGAGGCGCTGCGGCGCGATATGGCGGACATCGTGACGATTGCCGAGGCGGAGCTGCTGGACGCGCACGCGCGGGCGGCGAAGGTACGGTTTGAATAAATGAGAAATGAGAATGCAGAAGCCGGAAATATTTCTGCATTCCGCATTCTAATTTCTAATTTCAGGAGGCCCCCATGCCCTTCACCCTCAACGAGAAAATAAAGAACCTCACGCCCTACGACCCCGTTGAGGGCTCGTACCCCATACGCCTCGACGCCAACGAGAGCTTCCTGCCCATCGATGACGAGGAGCGCGGGGCCATCGTGAAGGCCGCGCGGGAGGCCGATCTGCGGCGCTACCCCGACCACAACGCCGCGAAGCTCTGCCAGGCCGCGGGCGCGTGGTACTGGGTGAAGCCCTCGCTGCTCACGGCGTGGAACGGCACGGACGAGGCGATATTGCTGCTGTGCAGCGCCTTCCTGGGCAAGGGCGAGACCCTGCTGAGCTTCGCGCTGGACTTCTCCATGTACCACTTCAACGCGTACCTCTCCGGGGCGAATTGCGTCAAACTGCCGAAAAGAGACGATTTTTCCATCGACCCGGACGCGCTCATCGCGGCGCTGCGGGAGCTCAGGCCCGCCATGCTGCTGTTCTCCAACCCCTGCAACCCCACCTCGCTGGTGCTGCCCCGGGAGGACGTGCTGCGCGTCGTGGCGGCGGCGCGGGAGACAGGCACCCTCGCCGTGGTGGACGAGGCCTACATGGACTTCTGCGATCAGTCCCTGCTGGATGACATCGAAAGCTTCGACAACCTGGTGATCCTGCGCACCTGCTCGAAGGCGCCGGGCCTGGCGGGGCTGCGGCTGGGATTTTCCGCCGCGTGCCCGGAGCTCACCCGGGCGCTGCACGCCGTGAAATCGCCCTACAACGTGGGGGCGCTCACCCAGGCGGTGGGCACGGCGCTGCTGTGCCAGCCCCTGCGCCTGCAGGAGGGCGTGCAGGAGATCCGCCGCCGCACGGACGAGCTTTCACGCTCGCTGAAAGCGCTGGGTCTGCCGGTGATCGGCGACGCCGCGAATTTTATCTTTGTGAAAGGGATTGGGGACGCGTTCGAGTACCTCAAGGAGCACGGGATCATCGTGCGGCGCTTCGGGGAACACCTGCGCATCACGGCGGGGAACGAGGCGGAGAACAGGGCGCTGATCACGAATATCAAACAATGGCTGGCAGAGAAGGTCTGATGTCTAAAGTCTAAAATCTAATGTCTTGAACGGAGTGAACCTATGCGCACCGCAACCATCACCCGCAAAACCAAGGAAACCGACATCTCCGCCGCGCTTGACCTCGATGGCGGCGAAGTGAAAATCGCCACAGGCGTGGGCTTCTTCGACCACATGCTCACCGCCCTGGCCGTACACGCGGGCTGGGGGCTGAGGCTCGCCTGCGCGGGCGACCTGGAGGTCGACGCCCACCACACCGTGGAGGACTGCGGCATCGCGCTGGGCAAGGCCCTGGGGCAGGCCCTGGGCGATAAAACCGGCGTGGCGCGCTTCGGCAGCGCGGCCATCCCCATGGACGAAGCCCTGGCCGAGGCCCACGCGGACATCAGCGGGCGGGCGTTTCTGGCGTTCACGGCGAAGTTTTCGCAGGCGCAGGCGGGGGAGTTCCCCCTGTGCCTGTGCGAGGAATTTTGGCGGGCTTTGGCCGTCAACGCGGGCATTACGCTGCACATGATTCTGCGCTGCGGGGCCAACGGGCACCACGAGGCCGAGGCGCTGTTCAAGGCGGCGGCGCATGCCCTGCGCAGGGCCGCCAGCCCCAGGGAGGGCACGCTTTCCACGAAGGGGAGTATCTGAATGAAACGGGAGATATAGTGTAGAGACGCATGGCAATGCGTCTCAATAGCAAAGCAGCATTTATACGGGAGACGCACTGCCGTGCGTCTCTACAGAATAGGAGATAACCATGCTCATCTTCCCCGCCATCGATATCAAGGGCGGCCAGTGCGTGCGGCTGTACCGGGGCGAGTTCGCCACCGCCGAGCGCGTCGCGAACGATTACATGCAGACCGCGCTGTCCTTCCGGGCGGCGGGCTGCCAGTGGATCCACATGGTGGACCTGGACGGCTCCCTGGCCGGGCGGCGCGTGAACCAGGCGATCTACCTGGACGTGGCGCGCAGCAGCGGCCTCAAAGTCGAGCTCGGCGGCGGCATACGCAGCATGGAGGACATCGAGTTTTACCTCGGCCACGGCATCGCGCGGGTGATCTTGGGCTCCGTGGTGCTGGAGGACCCCGGGCTGGTTTCGCGGGCGGTCGCGGCCTACGGCGCGGAGAAAATCGCCGTGGGGATTGACGCCAAGCAGGGCAAGGTCGCCACGCGTGGCTGGCTGGACGTCAACGAAATTACATACCTGGAATTGGCAAAGCGCGTGGAGGCCCTGGGCGTAGAGTACATTATTTTCACCGACATCGCCTGCGACGGCATGCTCTCCGGGCCGAATTTGGAGCAGCTGCGCGCCCTGCAAGAGGCCGTGGGCTGCAACATCACGGCCAGCGGCGGCGTGACGGACATCGCCGACATCACCGCCCTGCGGGACGCGGGGTTCTACGGGGCGATCTGCGGGCGGAGCATCTACAAAGGGACCTTGGACTTGGCGGAGGCGGTGAGGGCGTGCGCGGAGATGTAGGGGACGGCCTCCGGACGTCCCTGTACCAATAAATATATCAACATGGGAGGACACATCATGCAGTACATAGGTTGGGCCATCCTCGGGGCGCTGGGGCTGTTCATCCTCGTCACGCTCGTCCGCGCGGCGTTCTGGAGGGCCAAAAAGGCCGATGTCGCGCCGCTGCCGGACGAGCCCGTGGACGAGGCCCGCGCCGCCGCGC
>JGI24696J40584_12961034_pt1 | contig 10110 bp, 6 predicted proteins | sample TergutCo191P4_FD_40584 | JGI IMG/M metagenome (IMG submission 40584)
CAAAAAATCGTCTTGAATTTGAAACGCCATACCCATATTGATACCGAAATCGTAGAGCCGATTTTGGTCCGACATATCGGCATCGCCCAATATAGCGCCCGACTTCAAAGCAGCGCCCAACAAGACAGCTGTTTTCAGACGAATCATATTCAGATATTCTTCTTCGCGCACATCCAAGCGGTTTTCAAACTGCATATCGTATTCCTGTCCGGCGCAAATTTCAATGGCCGTAGTCGAAAACAAATCCAATAACTCCCTCAAATAAGGCTCCGGAATTTTCAATATCTGTTTATAAGCCAAAATCAACATGGCATCGCCCGAAAGGATGGCTGTGTTTTCGTTCCATTTTTTATGCACTGTCGGTTCGCCGCGCCGAATGTCGGCTTTATCCATCACATCGTCGTGCATCAAGGTAAAATTATGGAAAATTTCCCAAGCCAAAGCCATATTGATTGCCCCTTTCACATCTTCTTTGTAGAGATTGTGAGCCAATAATGTGAGAGTCGGCCGGATTTTTTTCCCTTTCATAGCTAAAAGATAAACAATCGGATCGTATAAACGAGGCGGTTGTTTGGGGAATTGAATATCCGAAACTTTCTGATTTACAAGTGATAATGCTTCTTCAAATGTCATCATAATTTTTTTGTTATAATTTAAATACAATCGGTAAATACACTTTCACACGCACGTTTTCTCCGCGAATCGAACCGGCTGTCCATTTCGGCATTTGCTGCAAGACATCCAAAGCTTCCTGATCCAAAGAAATATGCACGCCACGCTCTACTTGAATATCGGATAAACGACCATCGCGCTCTACTATAAACGAACACCAAATACGCCCCTCAATACGTTGCGAATAAGCCGATGCAGGATATTTCAAACGAGCAAAAATAAAACGGTTCAAAGCTGTATATCCACCCGGAAATTGCGGCATGACTTCGGCTTCCGTATAGATTTGTTCTACTAAAAGTTCTTTTACGTGTTCACTCAGTTCGATCGGTAGGTCGTCGGGCGGAACAGGTCTGTCAAACATTTCATGGATGGCCTCTTCCGTATTTACAGCGTGTTCTACTACATTAAATCCTTCATAAACAAACGATTGCGAGAAATTATTTTCTACCACAATCACTTCCGGTTCTTTGAATGTTTCCACAGTGGGTTCGGGCAGCGTCGTTTCCATCCAATCATTTTCGACCAATAAAGTAGGAATATCACTCAACGGGATATTATAATCCAATTCGTCGGTCTGCCATTCCAACAATACAAACAAGGTAGCCAAAATCGTTGTAAATCCCAGCAGGAAAAACGTTGTACGATCTCCTTCCAAATCTGCCCATGTCGATTTGATCATTTCCATTTCGTTTTCAATTAATAAAATCGACCGACAAACCTATTTTTAATACCGGCGGATTGACCGGATAATGTGGTAAAGAAAAATATTCAGGAGGAGAAATCAGCATTGCTCCCACATTGTAGTATTCCAAGAAAAAGCGCGTTTGTTTCAAATGACAATTCAGAAAACCGCTGATTATGGGAAAATTACCCACTTTCACTTTCTCATCTTCCGCTTGTAATTTGAATTGTTGTGTGGCCGGTTCATAACTCGGCGCGTAATACTTTGTCCAATAATGCGCATTGGCGCCCATTTGAACGGTCAACACTTTGGCAATTTTAAATTGAAAATAGAAACTCGAATAAGCCGCCAAATCGGGCAAAGGCAATATTTCTTGACGCGACGAAAGTTGATACGCCAAACGATTATCCCAATGAATGGCTTTGAATTGTAGATTCTGCTCTATACCGGCTGCGATAACTTGAATATTGCCATCATCTTGTTTAGGCAGACCGTTTTTATCGAAATAAATAAAATTCGTTAGATTTTCTACACCCAAAGTCAAAATCGTTCGCGTATGCGGAATTGTAATTTTTCCGCCGACATACACCTTTTTTACTTTTGAAAAATCATTATCCCACCAAAAAAAACGGCTGTGGTAATGATTTTCGTAAAAAGTAGGAGCCAAATTTTTCAAAAAAGCATCGGCTTGAATGACCGCCGTATCGCCCCAAAGCGGTATGCGGGTTTCGACAGTTCCCGACAAGTGCATATCGCCCAAATTATCGCCCAAAACGCCCAAACTGCCTTGTCCATGATAACGTAAAAATTTTCCGCTACGTTTGGCCAATTCGCCGCCGATGTAAGTGGACGATTGCGGGTGTTTTTTCATCTGCATCGTTTCGTCTATCATCGTAAACGAACGAATATCCTGTGTGATAAAAGCTGTCAACGCAAATTTTGCCCACGAACTGAAACCTTCCCGCATCGATAAAGCCAAGGTATTATTCCACGTCCAACAATGGGTGGAATCGTTCACTTCTGCAATTTCATCTCCAAAATAATTGGTTTTATCTTGGTAATATTCCGCTATCAATGACGGACTACCGTAAAATTTTTTCTGATTATTTTTGTAATCGGAGGTATAAATAATGCTCGAAACCGGAATAAATTGCATGATTGGTTCGCCCAAACTGTCCACTGCAGCCGTTTCTCGTTCAAATCCCAAATTGTAATGATAATTGAGATAGGCGCGATTGCCTCGTTGATGATTCCAAACGGAATTTTGTCCGCCGCTCAATAGAGTGGGAATATCGCGTGTAGAAATACCTTGAACATCAAACTTTTCGGGATGTGAAATATAATAATCGTCTTCGATACCGCCGTTTTCGGCATTCGTTGCATTCAAGGTATTGAGGAAGATATGCACACGGTGGCGATCGGAAAGATAATTGCCGAAGAGAATCCAATCCACGTGTTTGGCCGATTGCGATTGATAAAATCCACGCGCATAGAGATAATCCAAATCCACGCCCACATTCAATTTACGGCCGAAATTGGAATTGAGCAAGGCCGAAAAACGTTCTTCTCTCTCCAAACGTCCGCCCCCGCGCTGATAAGAAACATTGGAATGCGGAATTTTGGTGTTGATAAAAGGATAATTTTCCGGCGTCCGGAGGTAAGCGGCACGAACATCCTCAAACATAAAATGCGAACGGTCGGCGCGGTCGAAGAAAATACGCGATTCTCCCGGAGAGCCCAAATTGCCCAAATAAGCCATGGAAAGGCTTTGTCCTTCCACGTTGGTACGATTAAAATAATCGGTAAGAAAAGTATCGGGACGTGCGGGGACAATCTCTCCCGTGCGCCAAGTGATATTCCAATAATTGATTTTTCTGGTGGTATCCACGCTGTTTTCCATCTCCGGCAAGGCCGCATATTTTGAATGGATTGTCGAATCGGGAAGTTGGATGTCGAGTTGCGGAAGAGAAAGCGAATCCGCCTCAAGTATTTCTTCAGCATCAAGCTTTGCCGGCGCACTAAGCACCTCCTCTTCTTCGTAAAGATGGCTATGCTCTATTTGCCCCAAGATTACAAACGGGCAAAAAAGGAATAATAGTATAATAATATTTCGTTGTATCACTGTATCCTGTGTAGAAACACGACACAAAGATAGGTATTTTTTTTTGACTACAAAAGCACTACCTTTTTTTAAGGCTTAATACAGCAAGCCAAACAGCCAAAGCGGTATTTTATCTTGAAAACCGATTTCGATATCGTCTGCAACGACAAAGGCATTGTCTGTATTTTTTATCTGTTCACCGGTTTTGTTTTTACCTCCGATTTCGAATGTATATTGATTATCAACTACAAAATCGCCGTTTTTTGCTGTTTTTACTGTATGCTTTTCGCGTAATTGGTTGGCGAAGAATGTTTCGAATTGGCGCTCTCTTTTGCCAGCGAATAATTGTCAGTTACAGCTTGCACTAATCTACCAGATATGTTAATTATAGTTTGCATAATTTCTATATTGTGTTAGTTATAATTATCACAAAGGTAGTATAAACAATTGAAACACAAAAATAATTTGAATGATTTTGTAATTTTTTACCATTCCAAACGTCGAAGCATCATTTCTATCTCATGTTCCCTTTTATCATCAAAATCCATCAGGTGCAATCGGAAAGGGAGGTATCCTTCAATATATAATAATACCTCCCAAAATCTTTCTTCGCCGAATTTTTTAATATCGACAATGATTTTTTCGCCATCGGCAAGCACAAAGGATAGATACCTTTTTTCGGCAGTTAAATAATTCTGAAAATTCATTTCATGCAGTCGCCCTATCTTTTGAGCTTTGCGATGAGCCCATTCGGCTTGTACATCAGGGCCTTTGTCTGTCCAAAATTTTTCTTCATATTGAGGAAATATCAAGACAGGGCCTTTTATTTTTTGAATTTTTCCGGCATGAATTTTCGCTGTATCAAGCATAAAATCAATTATCTGATAAGGAGATAGCACTTTATGATAATTGATAATTTGCCAACCGTCGGGGATACGTCCGTTGTCATCAAGCAAGTCCACAAAATGTTCACTTACATCACATTTTTCTACCAATAAACTGCTTGCAAATTCTTTGTAAGTCCGATTGGGTAGAATTTTTTGGGTACTTATGTCCAATTGGCAACCGAAACATTCATAGAGTGTTCCGTCGTCGAAAAACACATAATTCACATCGCCGTCAAAGTCGTTGGAATAGGCAGAATAATGGTGTTTTACAATCCTTTGCGTTTGTTCTTCGTCTTCGTCGTTTAGTTCGATACGTTTGCGTATTTCGCTTTCTTCCATCTGTAAATACTCTGCAACAGCCTTCCAATCGCTATTGAAAACATCTACCGATATTGGTTTTTCCCCTTTTTTGTATAAAAATGCCTCCCAAATGCTCTGTTCCTTTGTGTCGATAATATGATTTTTACCATTGTTGAGTGCAAAAGACAAATATCTTTTTTCGACTTTAATAAAATGAATATCTAATTTTCCGAAACAAGAATTTATTGTTGACGAATAAAATACAAAGTCATCTAAAACGGTAAAATAATTTTGTGCTTCTTCCGAGTTTTCATCGTCAAAATGTTGTTCTTCCGGACATTTCAACACCAAACAGGTTTCGTTTATTACCTGAATGCTGTCGGAAGGAATATTTCCGTATTCCGACTGTTTTTTTGTTGCTTGATTGCAAGCGGTAGTAAGAAACGCAAGGACTGCTAAAATTAAAATTGTTTTCTTCATTGTGAGTTTATTTATTTTGAAATTTTCTCTTTCAGTGTGTTCCAAGACTCAAACGGAGGATAACCATCGCCCGACTCGCTCAAATAAGATTCGATCAATTCCATTTCATCTTCGCTGCTACCCGAAATACATATCATAATGGGAATATAACCTTTTCGATACAATAGTGCACTGTAAGTGATGCCGTTTTGTTTCTTTGCTGTGTCGATGGTAATTTTTTCCGTATCGTAAAGCGTAAAGGATAAATATCGTTTTTGGGCATCAACAGACGGTATGCCCATTTCTGCATATTCTGTTTTCCGATCATCCATATACCACACCCATTCTTCATAATTTTCTTTGGGCGCAAAGAATATCAAGCAGGTTTCTTCTATCTCTTGTATTTCTTTGGTGGAAATTTTGGCTGTCGCAGGCTCGAAATTGGTTATTTGAAGGCGTGAATAGATCCTGTAATAATGGATGATTTGCCAACCCCATTCGATATGTCCCCAATTATTGAAAAATTTCCATTTATGCTTGTTCCCGCTAAATGTTAAATAGGTTGGAAATTCACGGTAAGTAGCATTCGTTTCAATATTTCCCGGTTTTTCCGGGTTTATTTTGCCTGAGTGTATCAGGTAATCATAAGTATCCGGTTTGTCTTCTGTTTCTTCGAAGGCTGTTCCGTCATCAAAGCAGATGTAGTTGTTTCCATCTGCTCGGAAAAGGTGTTTTACTATTCTTGCCGGCAAATCGGCTTCTATATCTGCGCTTTCGATTTCCGGAGTTTGCAGTTCCGACGACTGTTCCGTCAAAGGCTGTTCTTCCGTTTGTTGCTGTTTTGTTGCTTGTTTGCAAGCGGTAGCGAGGAGCGCTATGACGCTTAGCATGATTAGAGTTTTCTTCATTGAATTTCCTTTGCATTTTTTGTTACAAAGTTAGTAATTTTACTTAAATACTATTTGTTTCAAGGCAAAATTCAAGCTATAATTATATAAAAAAAGCGAAGCCCATATACAATGAGCTTCGCCTTTCGTTAATTTCTCTATTCTTATTTCAAAATCTTAACAACTGAATTAGAGCCGTTAAATTTAAGAATATAAACGCCGTTCATCAAACCGGAAGCCGGCAGCGTATAAGTTCCGCTTGCATTCAGTTTGTATTCGTTGAGTTTTTGACCGGCAATGTTGTAAACTTCCACCGAAGTAGCGGTAGAGGGATAACTTAAGATGAAATCGTTGCCTTTGCGTAGAGCTGAGGTAGCTTTCTCTTTGGGAGAAGATATAGTTACACCACCACTTTGAGTAATTTTTACAGTTGCTCTCGCTCCCCAAGTAGAAAACTCTATATCGGCAGCACGGTCCACTGTCGATGGTTCAGCATTCACCGTAATCGTTGAACCCCAATTACCACTGACAAAATGGTCGTTTTGAGTAATAGTTAACCATTCCGGCAAATCTTCTTCGTCCCAAAATACGCCATCAAAGAAAGGAACCATTTCAATTGTAGAAGAGCCTCCTTCTTCCGGAAAATGAATTTTGGATGTTGAAGAACGCAGGTAGCTATAATATCCTTCTATCAATGAGAAAAGCATTGTATTTTTGATGCTCGAATAAGATTTTATTTTGCCCGTAGTTTTATCAATTAAATACGAATAATTCAAATCATCCGGTCTATCTTCATATTCGGACATGACAGCCAACTTAACTCCGCTTACATTAAAACCGCTCAAAACAAGAGCATAAGAGCCTTCTACTTCCACATAAGGAATATCCGTATCAAAACCTTCTTCATCACGTGCAACAAATTCTGAAAATCGAAGTGTTCCCGCCGACGTTCCAATCGCAATAAAATCTTTCATGGTTGCCACAGAGGTAGCGATTACATCTCCCAACGTGATAGAACCACTTGGTGTTCTGTTGGCTTTAACCACTTCCATCGTAAATTTTGTGCTTGGCGACGCGGTTAAAGTTTGCGCGAGTATATCTACACCTTCGAAGTAAGTCAGTCCTTCGGGATTTCCATCAAAAAAGGATACCAACTTGCTACAGTTACAAGAAGAGCCTGTCCCGAACACATAATCGTCAACAGCAAACCTCCATCCGACTATATCATAATCTATATTTGCATTCGTAAGATTGAACAGATGTCCGGAAAGATCTAGTGAACCACCACCACCTGCATCAATAGACGACTCATCGAATTCGCCATACATCAATCCAAGCGTAAATTCACTTTGTTCGGTAGGCATAATACTTGTTAATGAAGGCATATCCCAATAGCCTTCTTCTACTTCATACAACAAGTCTTTTGCCGTAGAGGTTTCACCGTCATTATAAGTCCACGAAAAAGTAAGTTTAGGAACTTCTGTCGTAATATTTTTAAACGTCCATCCTTGATAAGGCGGAGCTACCGCATAAAACCCATTTAATCCAAAGCCATCATGACTTAAGCCGTAATAAAGAGTTCCGGGAGTGGGGATATAAGCGCTTGGCGGCACCGGATCATCTTCGCCGGTTCCCCCTGCTTTATTTTGAAATACCGGTTTGGGACTATTGGTGTAAAGTTCATAAAAAGCATCCGCTTCAGGATCTGCTCCACCAACTCTTCCTACAACGCCAAAACCATCTTCAAAAGTAATTTTTCCGGTTCCAAAAGAAACATTTGCAGGAATACTTCCACCCCAATAAAAAGATCCGTCGGCATACCCCACAAGAACAGCGTCATCGTCGCCAAACTCCGATGTTACCGCATAGTCAAGGATTATTTGTCCTGCCGGAATAGTAAATTTTGTTCCATCCAAAATTCCATACACAGGCAGTTCTACTCCAAAACCACACATTTCATCAATCCAAAATTTATCCGGATTGCCTCCATCTTGCGTAATAGTTACCTCCCATTTATACGTCTTTCCATCAAAATAACTGGTAGCAGTAACCGCATAAACCCCTTCTAAAGCATGCGCTGTAGCTTTTAGGGGCGCTTTTCCCTCAGAGATTTTTGGAAGGTCAGCTGTCTTTTTCATTGAACCGACAACCATTCTCATTTCGCTGTCCATCAATTTACCTTGAAACTTCTTTGTTCCTGTTTTAATTTCACGCACATGTACTCCTGTCGAAGTTTTAGGCGCTCTATTACTTTCGTTTGCCACCTTTTGGGGCATGGCAGTAAAGATTGATACCGTTAATGCCATCATAATGAGTAATGCTTTTCTCATAACTTTTTGCAATTTTAAATATTAATATATAAACCTGTTTTTATTATCTTTTTACAACAAGGTAATCGGAAGAACTCTTTGCGTATTTAATTGTGTTGTAAGAAAACGGTTCATCACAACTCAACTCAAAAGTACCTTGTATTAATGCTAACATTTCTTTGATGGACGCAATAGCGCCATAAAATAAACTGGCGTTATTATTCATATCTCCTTCGTCCATATTATCCCCATCAAAAGGAAGAATTGTAATTTGTCCCGAACTTATCTCGTAGGGAACGGCAAATGTAGCCTCGTTCGCTGCCGATTTCAATATAAATTCGAAGCGACCATCGTCTATTCTAAATCCAATGGACGATAAATCCCGCCTCCCGCTGTATCGTGTTTTAAATTCGTCTGCCATTTTGTTGAACATTGTTAAAAATTCTCCGCCTAAATCATCCAGTGTCGCAAAATATTTTGAAGGCGTTGTTGTTACAAAATCTTCTATCGGTTCGGGAATGATTGTAATTAATGAATTTTCTACATCAACCAATGCAGTTTTATCCTCGTTCAAAACAAATTGTTGGGCAGACAATTCGCCTGATTTAAAAGGATTTACCAAATATATTCCATATTCTGTGACGATAAAAGGCCAATATTCCAAATCGTCAATAGGGTTTCCTTCTTCCGGTACAACATTAAAAATATGTGTGTGTCCTTCTGTTAGTATGTATTTGGAATCTTCCATCTGCAAAAATAATTGAGGAAAAATCGCCCCAAATAAAGAACAGTCTAATGTTTCTATTTGAGTCAAATACTCTTTCCAATCCTTTTCTACAGGTAATCGACGAGCTATAGTAATAGCAGCATGTTTCTTCCCTTTTAAGATAATAACATCGTTTGTTTTACTTAGTACCAAAAACTCGTAATCTCCATTTAAGCCTACACCGTCAGCTTCACTGGCGCCGGGAGCCATTGGGTCTGCAAACAAATGAAAAATATCATTATATGTGTTAAAAGTCAATACCGGCCCCATATCGCCTATCACATCCCAATCACTTTCACTTTCGGTATATTTCGGTACATATTTGTTGAGTGCAGCCATTGTTACTTTATAGTAAGGACTGAATTTCATAATATAAGTGTATCCTTCCGTATCATTATTTGGGAAATAATTAAAAACCCATCCGTTTTCGGCAGAACACAATAAATCTACAATATTCTCTACTGATTCGTTCAAACGTTCGGCGGCTGATTTATCGAACAAATCCGGTTCTGTTCTCGAGCAGGAACTAAACAGCAGAATAATTACCCAAACCGGAAACAGATAGCATAAAATCTTTTTTATCTTCATAATTGTTTAATTTTATTCATTACTTAGTATTTCTTCGTAAGTTTGCATTTCTTCAAAACCGTTCTGCAAAGCTTCCTCTATATGTAGCTGACGCTCCCTCACATTTGCGCGCATTTCATCTAAATCAATCTCCCATTCTTCTTTAAGCCATTTCTTGCAGAGTTCTATTTTTTTCAGAATAACTTCTTTTCCCTTAATAGGTTCATTATTTGGTCCGGGAAGCGTAGCCTGGTTCAAAAGGTCGTTCCACCAAACATCCGATTTGGTAATATAGCAGGATATTACTTCCACAAAATCTTCGCGCGGTGCTCCGCTGGCGTATGCAGTAACAAATCCCAAGGGAGCGAATGCTGAACGATTACGTATTTCGGCTTCGTTTGGTGCAACTTTGTCCTCTCGTTCCTGCCAATACATCGGGTCATAATATCCGGCAGAAAGGGTTTCATATTCTTTCGGGTA
>JGI24696J40584_12961032_pt1 | contig 10103 bp, 9 predicted proteins | sample TergutCo191P4_FD_40584 | JGI IMG/M metagenome (IMG submission 40584)
TAAAAAGCTATGTTTGAAAAATTATCATATTTAGGATTACAACAATACTGGTTTCTATTAGTTTCAGTATTAGGTGCTTTGCTTGTATTTTTACTATTTGTACAAGGCGGGCAAACCTTAATTTTTAGTATTGGAAAATCGAAGCAGGAAAGAGACGTGCTGGTGAATAGTTTGGGGCGCAAGTGGGAGTTTACGTTTACCACATTAGTTACTTTCGGCGGCGCGTTTTTTGCTTCATTTCCGTTATTCTACTCCACCAGTTTCGGCGGGGCGTACTGGGTGTGGATGCTCATTCTGTTTTGCTTTGTGATACAAACCGTTGGATACGAGTTTCGTTCCAAAATGAACAATCTGCTGGGCGCCAAAACCTACGAAATATTTCTTTTTTTGAACGGTTTGTTGGGCACGATTTTGTTGGGCACAGCCGTTTCCACATTCTTCACCGGTTCTCAATTTGAGATTGTTACCAACCCGAGCGGCACCATCAGTTCCGTGTGGCGCGGCGCGGCAAGAGGTTTGGAATTGGCGTTCGATGTTACCCGCTACGAAACGTTCATCAACCTTTCGTTGGGATTAGCCGTATTTTTTTTAGCGCGGATTTTGGGTGCGCTCTACTTCATCAACAATGTTGCCGATAAAAATATCGTAAAAAAATCCGCGCGTGCCATCAAAGTGATGATCGTGCCGTTCCTTCTGTTTTTCCTGTTTTTTTTGATAAATATTTTGATAAAAGAAGGATTTGCCTACGATGCAGGAGGCGTGGTATTTATGGAAAAATACAAATATCTCTATAATCTTTTAGAGATGCCGACGATAGGCATGGCTATGTTAGTGGGTGTTGTTCTGGTTTTGGCGGGCATATTCTTAGGCGCATTCAAGCAATCTTCCAATGGAATTTGGTTTGCTGGGATTGGAACGGCGCTTACCGTTCTTGCGCTTTTGCTCATTGCCGGACTGAACAACACTTGCTACTACCCTGCCTATGGCGACTATTTGCAAAGTAGCATCCATATTGAAAACAGTTCCTCCAGTCGCTACACCTTGGTGGCGATGAGTTATGTTTCTTTATTGATTCCGTTTGTGTTAGCCTACATTTGGTTCGTTTGGAGCAAGATGAACAAAACGAAAATTGATCACAAGGAGTTGGAGAGAGAAGAAGAGAGGTATTGATACTTTTTATTTCTATTTATTCTATTTTTTCATTTCTTAAATCATCATTTTTTCCATAGTTACTTTATTTATTAAATATCAAACTAATAAGGTGAAGTTATTCATCATTATTTTGTAACTCACAATGATTCGCGAAAATATAATATTCTTTCACTAAAAGAGTAATAACTAACCACCCCTTACGTTTTAAATCATTGAACCTTGAACTTTGAACCTTGAACCTTATATTTTTGAATCTTAAAATTTTTAAATCTATAAATCTTAAATGAACAACATCCACCTCCTCCCCGACATTGTTGCCAACCAAATCGCTGCCGGTGAAGTGATTCAGCGCCCTGCTTCGGCGGTAAAAGAACTACTGGAAAACTCTATTGACGCCGGCGCTACTAAAATTCAACTGATTGTAAAAGACGCAGGTAGAACACTCATTCAAGTAGTGGATAACGGAAAAGGGATGAATTTTACCGATGCAAGGATGTGCTTTGAAAGGCACGCCACCTCCAAAATTGCTTCCGCAGACGATCTTTACCGCTTGACAACCAAAGGGTTCCGTGGAGAAGCACTCGCCTCTATTGCCGCCATCGCACAGGTGGAACTCAAAACCAAACGACCGGAAGAGGAACCGGGAACGCTTTTGGTTACAGAAGGTTCTCAGGTAAAAGAACATACACCTACTGCCACGCAGGACGGAACTTCCATATCTGTTAAAAACCTGTTCTTTAACGTGCCCGCGCGAAGAAATTTTTTAAAATCGGATAATGTAGAACTGGGACACATTGAGGAAGAACTAAATCGTTTGTCGTTAATTCATTATGATGTTGATTTTGCTTTTTATCATAATGGCAAACTGATGCAACAACTGCCGGTTTCAAATCAAAAACAGCGCATTATTACTGTTTTTGGCACACATTTTAAAGACAAACTTTTTCCGGTGGAATTGAATACCGAAACCGTGAAAATTAACGGTTTCATTGCCAAACCCGAAAATGCAAAAAAAACTAAAAACGAACAATATATATTCGTTAATAACAGATTTGTAAAACATTATCTGTTGGCTCATGCCATCGAAACTACCTACAAAGAGTTGATTCCCGAAGGACACAAACCCGCTTTTTTTATCGAAATTTCCGTTCCGCAATCTACCATTGACGTAAATATAAGTCCTACAAAAATTGATGTAAAGTTTCAAGATGATAGAATGATATACGCGTTTTTAAATGCTGCAGTTAAAAAAACATTAGGCGCACTCTCTTTAGTCCCGCAAATAGATTTTGACTATAAACCCGAATACGATTTTTCCGGCATCAAACCTCAGGAAACGATCAAACAGCCCACTTTAACCTTAAATCCAAATTATAATCCCTTTCATTCTCAATCTGAGAAAAAACCAACCACATCCGATTCCTGGCAGCAGTTTTTATCAGGAATAAAAAAGGAAGTTATTGCACCTGCACCTGCTGAATCCGAAAAACTTGTTTTTACTGATGAAACTAAAAATAATGAGGAGGTTATAGATGAAACTCAAATAAAATGTTTGTTGTTATCCTATAATTTTTTGATTTTTTGTTGGAAAGATGCATTGCAAATGGTAGATGTAAAAGCAGCACGTGAGCGAATTCTGTTTGAGTATTATTTCAATGCGCTGGAAAACACTCCCATAGTAATTCAACAGAGTATGTTTCCGGAAACCATTACGTTATCGGCAAGCGCCACCGAAATTGTAAATGATATTTTGCCCGAACTGCGCAACTTAGGTTACGAATTGGAACAGATGGATAGAAACTCGTTTGCCCTGAACGGAACTCCGGTTGATGAAGAATGTTGTAATGTTCAGCAAGTTATTGAACAATTTGTGGAAATGTATAAAACACACCAATTTTTACATAAAACTGACAAAAACAGCGCTATTGCCAAAAGTTTGGCAAAACAAAAATGCCATGCAAAACTGCTAATCAGTTCCGAACAGGAACAACAAGCATTTGTAAAACAATGGCTTCAGTGCAAAGTGCCGCACCTCTCCCCATCGGGAAAGAGGGTGGTAAGAAGTTTTTCTAATGAAGATCTGCTGCGATTTTTTGAATAACATCAATATTTTATAATGCTATCAACTAAATATTCTATTTTTGCGCCCTAACTTTTTAGAAATTTTATGAAAAACCCCAAATTAGCTTTCCGTTATGCCAATGCACTGTACGAATTTTCAGTAGAATCAAATAATGTGGAAGAAGTATATCGCGACATCCTGCATATTCAGGAAGTGGGAACCGCTCATAGTGAACTGAAAAAAGTGCTGGAAAGTCCCATCATTTCGCAAGATAAGAAACTCAACATTATCAAAGAAATTTTTCAAAAAGAGGTAACAGAAACTGTATTCACATTTTTTACATTGGTCATTAAAAAAAGAAGAGAACCTGAATTATTGATGATTTGCCGTCAATTTATAAAAATTTACTATAAAAATCACAATATTAGAGAAGCACACCTTACTTCTGCTCAACCACTTTCAGAAAAGATGGTGGAGTATATAAAATCCTATTTAGAAGGCGATTCTCCCTACACTTTTATACTTCATCTTTCCATTAATCCCAAAATTATCGGCGGTATTATCGTTAAAATTGATGACTTTTACTTTGACGCCAGCATACAGGCAAAAATCAATAAACTAAAGGCTGAGTTTTCGCAAAACGCATACGCTATAGGATTTTAAATAAAGCACAATGAGTCTTTAAACCTTAAACAACTCTTCAATAGCCCCAATCTCTATTGGTGTTCCGGCGAAGAGGTCAATAGGGTTATCTCCCACTACCACATCGGTTTCCAAGCGCACGCCGATGTTTTCTTCGGCGATATAGATACCCGGTTCGCAACTCAATACCATGCCGGGCTGAAACACCACTTCGCGCTGCCCCACATCGTGCACATCTAACCCAATAAAGTGGCTCGTGTTGTGCATGTAATACTTTTTAAACAGGGGTTTCTCTTTCGGCTGGTTTCTCACATCTTCCTCTGTGTAAAGTCCTAACTTAATCAGTTCCTCATCCATACGTTTAAAAACGAAGTCGTTAATTTTATGGATGGTCATGCCGGGTTTAAAAAGCGAAATTGTTTCTTTATAAATATCTAAAACTGCTTGATATACTTGTTTTTGGCGCGGCGTAAAACGTCCGGTTACAGGAACTGTGCGCGTAATATCGGCGGCATAATTAGCGTATTCTGCGCCAAAATCCATCAACAGCAGGTCGCCCTCCTGCATTTTTTTGTCATTTTTAATGTAATGTAAGATGCAAGTATCTGCGCCGGCAGCCACAATAGGAGCAAAGGAGTGCCCCGTGGCGCCGCTCTTCGTCATCTCATAAATCAATTCTGCTTCAACTTCATATTCGTAAACATCAGGTTTAATGGTTTTCACAGCGCGCAGGAAAGCGTTGTGCGAAATCTCACAAGCCTTGCGAAGCGCGGTAAACTCTTCCGCATATTTTACCATGCGCAGCGGGTACAAAATGGGCGCCAACCTCTTGTAACTGTGCAGCGGATAGGTTTCCCGCAGTCTTTCGATGAGCCGGAACTCTTGTGTGGGGTGCGTGAGTTTTGAGCGCGGATTCTCCGGAAAATGCAGGTATATATTTTGAGATTTAATGATAATATCGTGTATTTTGCTCTCCATATCCTCAACAAACATCACATTTTCGATACCGGAAATTGTTGTGGCTTGTTCTTTGGTAAGGCGATGCCCGTACCAAACCACCATTTCGGGGGAAGGGTTTTTGATAAACAATATCTCGCGACTCTCCTTGTCATGATGCCATGGCGCCAGCACGAGTGTGGTTTCTTCCTGGTCAATGCCGCACAGATAAAGCAGTTCGGCGTTTTGCCTAAACGGAAAAGTTGTGTCGCCCGAGCGCGGGTACTCATCATGAGAAGTAATAATGGCAACAGAGTTTTGCTCCATTTCGCCCACCACATTTTGGCGGTTGCTCTTGTAAAAATCGGGGGATAAAGGTTGATATTTCATGTTTAAAAATTTGACCGCAAAGGTATAATAATAATGCTATTTTCGCGGCATTATTAATCAAACAATAAAATAATGGCAAGAGTATTAATCATCGGCGCCGGTGGCGTAGGCGCAGTAGTGGCACACAAATGTGCATCCGTTCCCGAAATATTTACCCACATTATGCTGGCTAGCAGAACAAAATCTAAATGCGACAAAATTGCCGAGGCAGTGGGCGGAAATCGCATCCAAACGGCGCAGGTAAACGCAGATAATGTACCTGAGTTAATTGCTTTAATCAACAGTTTTAAACCTGACTTGGTGATTAACGTAGCGCTCCCCTATCAGGATCTGCCCATCATGGACGCCTGCTTAGCGACTAAAACAAACTACATGGACACCGCTAACTACGAACCGATTGATGAAGCCAAGTTTGAATACAAATGGCAATGGGCATACCACGACAAATTTAAGGAGGCAGGCATTATGGCGCTGCTGGGCTGCGGCTTCGACCCGGGCGTTACCGGAATATACACCGCCTTTGCCGCCAAACATTACTTCGATGAGATCAATTATTTGGATATTGTGGACTGCAACGCCGGCGACCACGGCAAAGCGTTTGCCACCAATTTCAACCCCGAAATCAATATCCGCGAAATTACGCAACCCGGAAAATACTGGGAAAACGGCGCATGGCACGAAATTCCCGCCATGTCTATCCACAAACCTATAAACTATCCCAACATCGGCGAGAAAGAATCCTACCTGCTGTTTCACGAAGAACTGGAATCCCTCACCAAAAATTTCCCAACACTGAAACGCGCCCGCTTTTGGATGACTTTTGGGCAAAAATATATCAATGTGTTGAATGTATTACAGGAAGTTGGCATGACGAGCATTAAGCCCGTGATGTTTGAAGGCAGGGAGATTGTACCGTTGCAATTTTTGAAAGCGGTGCTCCCCGAACCCGCCTCGTTAGCAGAAGGCTACACCGGACAAACCTCTATCGGCTGTCAAATACGCGGTATTAAAGACGGCAAACCGCGCACCTACTATATTTGGAACAACTGCGACCACGCTGAAGTAAACAGAGAGATCGGCGCGCAGGCAATCTCTTACACCACCGGAGTACCTGCCATGCTCGGCGCTAAAATGATACTCACAGGAAAGTGGAACGGCAAAGGCGTATTCAATGTAGAAGAGTTTGACCCCGACCCGTTTATGGCTGAAATTGGAAAATATGGACTCCCCTGGAATGAGGTAATTGATGGAGAACTTCCCGTGGAGGTTTAAGATTTAAAGATTTAAAGATTCAATAATTCAATAATTCAGTCCTTCTTATCGTTTCTATAAAAACATCCCGCAGGAGTTTGTCAAGATAAATGGCAGATTCAAAATTCACATTACTTAAAAAGCCGTCGCCACCCGTTGCCAAAAAATTAATAGTTACCAACGTGTAGGTTTTATCAAGATCTAACGGGGCGCCGCCGATAGTGTATGAAATTAATCGGTTTGCTTCGTAAACCGTTTCCACATTTGCCAAAGGGGCTGTTTTCTCATTAAAAGTGTTGAACATCTTCAGTAATTCGCTTCCTTTTACAAAAACAAAAGTTACCGTGTTGTCGAAAGGAATAATTTCATAAATATCGCCAATCGTTATCCTGCCTTGTGGCAATGCCGCCCGTATGCCTCCGAAGTTCAACAGCGCCAAATCCGCTTTCTGCATCTTTTTAGATAACAAATACTCATTTCCCCATTCAAATAGCATATTCACCAATAAATCAGACAAAGGACTCTCGGGCGGGTAGGAACTCATAGCCTCTTTGGAACTGCCAATGGTAATATTCATCACCTTGTCTTTCTCTTGTTTTAAATAGTATAGATAGTTCTCCATCGTTAATTCTGCGCTTCTATCATAGATTGAATCCATTTTAACAACTTCGTATTGATAGTGGTAATTGTTTTGTGCGTTTACAGAAACATATATACTGCACAAAAAAAACAGCACAGTGACAAAAAAGGGTAAAGTTTTTTTCATGCGGCAAAAATAATATTTTTGCCGCTGTTTTAAATTTTACTTTTATGATTAAGAAAACGCTATCTTTTTTATTGATTTTGATTGTTTCTCAAAATCTAAACGCTCAAAAAGCAGTTTACCAGTTACCGCTATCCTCGCAACCCGTCATTACCAATCCTACTTTTTTTTACACCGTGCCCAAAACGGCTTTTAAAGTGGATGTAGTTATTACAAAAACTAATACCATGAAAGGAATATATGCAGATTATGCAGAAAAATTGTTGGGTATTGCCAATTATTGCAAAGAAAATGCAGTTTCTTACGATTTAAAAAAAATATCCATAACCCCCTTCACCGTTCCGGATAAAACCTTACAATTTGTGGCGGAACTTTCTACCGCACAAATGAATAACAAGTTTTTGGAAACACTGTTTGCCCATAACGCAAACGCCGGCGCGCATCTTTCTTCAACTAAAGAGCAAAATAATACAGATTTTATACCCGATTTTTTTAATAATTATGCTGATGTAATCACACAGCAAACTTATGAAACCTATACAGAAACCAAAATAATTGAGGGTGTTGTGACTCAAGTTCCTGTAATTCAAACAAAAGTTACTACCAAAACGTCGGCTCAGCAGGCACAGGAAGCCGCCGGTTTTATTGAAAAGATTCGGGAAGACCGATATGCCATTCAATCTCTTTCCCAAGAGATTACACTTTCCAAAGAAGCATTTGAATATCTTGTTAATCAATTAAATGAATTAGAAAAAAAATATTTGGAACTCTTTACCGGCATTACCGTTTTTGAAGATCTGCACGAAACGTTTGTAGTTTACCCCGACAACAGCACTAAACTTCTGCCCCTTTGCTCGGTATCGCCCAAATCGGGCTTTAGCGCCACCCTGAGCGCTACTGCTGCCCATAATTATTATTTAAAATGCACGCCACAATATAGTACTGATTTGCAAACTACATTTAATGAATCGCTTGTAAGAAATCCCAAGTACAAAAACAGTAACGGTTATTGTATCCGGAAGGCTGCGCCCGTGTTTGTATCGCTCATACAAGACAATACGGAAGAAATGCTGGGGGTGTTTCCCATTTACCAGTTCGGTTTATTGGAAACTTTGCCCGCAGGTTTAGATAAGTTTGAAATTGAAAAATGGGGCTACATCTATTAAAATATGCGTGCAACTCCTACTTCTTACCAATTAATGAATGTGGCTACCGGTCGTATGTTTGAAGATAGCATCTGGTTGCTCGACGACCCGCTGGGCGAGAAACCATCTCTGATCAGAGCGGTTTACGAAAAAAAACAGATTGTTTCCAAAGATAACTCGTATGGAATCTATAAGTTTGCCGACTGGCTTCCGGTATCGCGCTTTTTGCAAGGCTCTTGCGCTCCGGTAACCTACAAAAGCAAAGCGCTGGCAAACTATTTGAATTTAGAACAACTCTATATCTGCTTCAGCGGTTATTTTCCTGAGATTGGAGCGAATATGACCACCTGCTCTTTCAAAGAAACGGAAGCCTACTCGGTTTGCGGGCGTATCACTCAGGAGATGGAGGGCGTTATGGTGGTGGCGTCGGCGGGAAACACTGCCCGCGCATTTGCCAAAGTGTGCTCCGATAATCAGATTCCGTTGCTGCTTTGCGTACCGGAAGATAATTTAGATGCGCTTTGGTTTGACAAACCGCTGAACGACTGCGTAAAACTGATTTGCGCCCAAAGCGGGTGCGACTATTTCGACGCCATTCATTTGGGCAATATCGCTGTAAAATCCAACCGGTATTTTCCTGAAGGCGGCGCTAAAAATGTTGCCAGAAGAGATGGCATGGCAACCACCATGCTCTCTGCTACCACCTTTATCGGTGAAATTCCCGACTATTACTTTCAGGCGGTGGGGAGTGGCACAGGCGCCATTGCCGCTTGGGAAGCCAATCTAAGATTGATTGAAGACGGTAGATTTTCTAATAAAAAGATGAAACTGATGCTGTCGCAAAACCTTCCGTTTATTCCGATGGCGAACGCGTGGAATGTTAATTCCGGAGAGTTACTGCCTTTCGACGATGCAGAAGCACGCAAACAGGTGGAAGAGATTGATGCGAAGGTTTTGTCTAACCGCAAGCCCCCTTACGGCATTGCGGGCGGTTTATTCGACGCCATGACCGACGCAGGCGGCGCATTCCTCACCATTAGCAATGAGAACGCACGCCGCGCCGCACATCTGTTTGAAACATTGGAAGGGATTGACATACACCCCGCTGCAGCCGTTGCCACCGCAAGCCTCTTGCAAGTTGTGGAAAACAAAACCATTGACACATCAAAAATCATAATGCTAAACATCACCGGTGGCGGCGAAAAACGATTCAAAAAAGAACATACGCTGCATTACCTCAAACCGAGCCACATCTTTGCGGTAAACCCCACAGAGAAGGAAGTGCTGGAGAGAATTGAGAATTCTTAATTCGTAATTCGTAATTCGTAATTCTTAATTCCTAATTCTACCGCACCACCATCTTCTGCGTAAGCACCGCGCCATCTTTGAGAATCATTACCACAAAGAAGGTTCCTGCGGTGGGGCGAGGCAGTTGTACCGTATTAGAAACAACGTTTTGCGTTTCGTAAACGGTAGCGCCCATGAGGTTGGTGATTTTTAAATTTACAATAGTAAAACTACTGTATTCATGTAACAATAACTTTAATAAGGTGAATAAACAACAACATCTAATTTCATATTTTGCATGAAAGAGTGAAAATCTTCATCGTCAATAAAAAAATGGTGATTTCCAACAAAATGACAAGCACAACAAGTATCAGATCCTCCTGTTTGAGATATAAAGTGATTACCGGAACAGTCAAAAAACCAATACGCTACTCCTCCACTACCCAACATCATATCGGTTACAAAAAGATCTTGT
>JGI24696J40584_12961031_pt1 | contig 10091 bp, 10 predicted proteins | sample TergutCo191P4_FD_40584 | JGI IMG/M metagenome (IMG submission 40584)
AATAGATTTTGTTGTTTTCCTTTTCTTAATCCTATCAAGTTGCTCCAATTGCTTGGGCGTCGCCTCTGGATAACTATCGTCTAAAAACGGAACGAATGACTGTGTTTGTTCTGAATTTGGACTGTCTGACAATGGCAAAAACAACTCAAGCTCTACAGGGTTGTTGCCGTTATTTCCGGGATTTTTATTGTTGTTATTGTCGACACCATTGTTATTGTCTTTGTCCACGCATGCCCAAAACGACATGGCCAAAGTCAAAAACAAACAAAAAGCAGGCCCCATTCCTCTATGGAAGCCTATTTTTTTCCTCTGTTTCATGCGCATTGTCTAAATGTCCATTCCTTTCTGTCTTTTCTATTTTTGTATTTACATGCGAAACTGCTGATGGCTTCTTTTCTAAGGCGATCGCTGTCTGTGGTTGTTTCAATTTTTTGTTTTTTACTGCGATTCATTGTTTCAGCGCCCATTTCGCCTCTCATATTTTTAGGTTATGACTCGTACGGTGCAAGTTGTGCGCCAATATATTCATAAATTAAAATCAACAACTTAATGAGAATGTCGTTCGTTTTATGGGGGGGGCAAGCGTCCAGAAAACGGATGGAAGCCTGTCTGCTTCGCTGGACTTGCTGAAAATCGGTGAGGCTGCACGGTTGCTGATAGAGCAAATGGAAGAAGCTGCACCCGAAGGCGAGGCACACGCTGAAATTGGAAGAAGCACCCCAAGCACCGCTCTGACTTGCGTATCTGCTACCGCGGCGCCCAAGCGCTAGAGCACAGAGTCCGGCGCGGGACGTTTCGCGGATTTTTTGCTCCCCCCGCTGACTTTTTCCAAATATCTGCACTTGCGCCAACGGTGAGACTTCATGCTGCGCGACACACTTCCCGCCCCCAACCTTCTTCTGAAGCCGTGGGTTTTTTCATTTTGCACAAGGGGGGGAGTGGTATGGAAAAAAGAAGGCATGAAAAAGAGAGGAGGGCACCGTGGTGTTTCCCTCAACCCCCCCGCCCCTCTTCATGAGTCGAGAGGGACTCGAACCCTCGACCCTCGGCTTAAAAGGCCGGTGCTCTACCAACTGAGCTATCGACTCGTGGCGGCTCTTTTGTCTGTCTTTTGTGTTCAGGTCAACAACCTTTTTTATATGCAGGGAAGAAGGTGGAGTGCTTATATGGAGGGAGCAGCGAGGTTTTTTCAATAAATAGCCGCGAAGGAAGGGGTTGTGAGCCAGTCCAAAAATTATATTACGCCCAGAGGTTTTGCCGCATTGAAGGAAGAATATAGGCAACTTTTGCACATAGAGAGGCCACAGGTGACGCGCGAAGTCTCCGAAGCTGCGGCCCAAGGCGACCGCTCCGAAAATGCGGAATATATTTATGGCAAACGGCGGCTGGCAGAAATTGACCGGCGCCTTCGTTTCCTCGGCAAGCGTATGGACGCTTTGCAGGTGATAGAGCCCTCCCTCACGGCAGACAAGACGCGTATTTTTTTTGGTGCGGTGGTGGTGGCAGAGAATTTGGAGACGGGGGACTCCCACTCCTTTGAGTTGGTGGGCCCGGATGAGATAGATGCGAAATGGGGGCGTATCAGCATAAGCTCGCCCGTTGGGCAGGCTTTGTTGTCCAAGCGCGTGGGGGATGTGGTGGTGGTGCATGTCCCCAAGGGGGAGTTGGAATTGTGTGTCCACTCCATCCTCTACCCGCCTCCACCGGGCTTGCCCCCTGCCCCTGGTTGAGTTGAAAACTTTCTGAGTGACAATGTACTTTGGGCTTTGGTTGAGACAGGCTACAAAGTTTCCCTGGAGTGGACGAAACCGTTGGAGAAGTGGGGTTGACAATGCCGCAAGCGGAAAAAATTTTTGTTTTGGACACCAATGTATTGCTGCACGATGCGTGCGCATTCCATGCATTTGGAAATAACCGCGTTATAATTCCCATTTTTGTCATTGAGGAGCTGGACCAATTTAAACGCGACATGTCCGAGTTGGGGAGAAATGCGCGGGCGGTGGCCCGGGAGTTGGACGTGCTGCGCCAGAAAGGCTCGCTGACAGAGGGGGTGGCCACAGAGGAGGGGGGCGTCGTCCAAGTGTGGATGTTGAAGGCGGGCCTGCTGTCCTCCGTCGGCACAGCCAACAACATGGACAACTGTATTTTGAGCGTGGCCATGGAGGTGAAGGCTACCTGGCCCCCCCACCTCACCACCTTTATTTCCAAGGACATTAACCTGCGTATTCGCGCCGATGCTTTGGGGCTACGCTCCGAGGATTTTGAGCCGGACAGGACAGAGATTACGGAACTCTATTCCGGGCATACTTTTTTGGAGGCGGACGCGGGAGAGGTGGATGGCTTGTGGAGGCCAGGGGCGGAGTGGAGGCCGGAGGGGAGGCCCGAGTTAGGGCCCGAGGCCGCCCCCTCCCTCTCCCCCAACGAATACCTACAACTGCGAGACAGGGCCAACCCCACGCACACCTCCATGGGGCGTTTTGACGCGAGGCGTGGTGCCGTGGTGCCTTTGTCCCGAAATATGAAGGAGGGGGTGTGGGGGGTTCGCCCGCGCAACCTCGAGCAAAGCTACCTTTTGGACCTTTTGCTTTGTGACGAGGTGCAGTTGGTGACGGTGGTTGGCAAAGCCGGCACGGGGAAGACGTTGTTGGCTTTGGCGGCGGGGTTGCAGAAGGTGACGGAGGAGGGGAGGTTTCAAAAGTTATTGGTGTCCCGTCCCGTATTCCCCCTGGGGAGGGACATTGGGTTTTTGCCGGGGGACATAGAGGAGAAGTTGTCGCCGTGGATGCAGCCCATTTTTGACAATGTGGAATTTTTGTTGAACCTTTCCTCGAAGGACAAGAGGGAGGGGAGGGGCAGCCGGGAGTTGTTTGACTTGGGCATACTCCAGATAGAGCCGTTGACATACATTCGCGGGCGCTCCATACCGCAGCAATTTATTCTCGTGGATGAGGCGCAGAACCTGACGCCGCACGAGGCGAAGACCATTATTTCCCGAGTAGGCGAGGGGACGAAGATTGTTTTGACGGGGGACCCCTACCAGATAGACAACCCCTACATAGACTCAACGAATAACGGCCTGGTGCACGTGGTACGCCGTTTTAGGCAGGAGCCCATTGCCGGGCATATGACGCTCTCCAAGGGGGAGCGCAGCCCCCTAGCGGAATTGGCCGCCAATTTGCTCTAACAGACAGAGGGGGGGTGGGGGAGGTGAAAGAAAGGAGGTACTCATGGAAAGAGGAGACTGGTTTGATGGGCCGAATAAGCCGGGGCAACTGGCCAGGGAGCTGCTTTGGTTTCCGGGGATGAGCATACTCGAAGTGGGGGCGGCCCCCTCGAGTTTTGGGTTGGCAAAGCTTTTGGGTTTGAAGTTTTTCCACCTGGAGATGTCGGCTGAGCAGGTAGAGGTTGGCCAAGGGTTGGCGAGGGAGATGGGGGTGGAGGCGCAGGGGGCCCTATGGGGAGAGCGTGAGGGTGTTTTGAGCCAGTGGCCGACGATGGACGCTTTGGTATTTCGCAATGTATGCGGCATTTCCATGGATGAACTCAAGGGGTTGTTGGGCAAGCTTTCTTGTCCGGGCAGTCTCCTATTGGTTTGGCCCATACGTTTGCGGCGTGTTTCGGCCTGTTGGGAGGAGGTGTGGGGCAGGCCGCTTTGGACGCCGAATGAATTGGTTTACCAGCTGCGTGGTTTGGGGTTTGAGAGCATGAGTTTGGAGTGTCAGCCTTTTATTTCGCGGGGGCAAAGCAGCAAGGAATGGCTGAAGAGGCAGGCGCCCGGCATAAAGGAGGAGGACTTGCTTTCAACGGCCTATGCGTTGGTAGGGGCGACCTTCCTCGCCAAGGAAGCCTAGACTGGTTTCACTTTGGCATGACTTCTTCGTTGGACTCGTTTTTGCTCAGGCCCAATAGCAGAGAAACAGCCGCTCAAGTGCGCTCCTCTCGCCACGGAACGGAGCGAGGAAAGAGAGCGTGTGCTCTCTCTTGGCGAGCGTAGTGCAATAAACGGGCGAAGCGAGTTTCAAAGCCTCGTCCGCGTCGAGCTTATGTCCAATTGAAACCGGGCTATAAGCTCACTCTAAAGTGGAACCGCTCTAGGTTACCCCCTCCGTTGAAGAGGCGGGGGAGAGGGCCATAAGGGGGACAGAGGTTTCAGAGACTCTAAGGTGCATGGTGTTCCGCTCTCCTGCCGCGTCGCCACCCACTTGGCAAGGCATGGGTTTTGAGCAGGAGACGGTGACGTTTTCGACGACAAAGTCACAGGTAGTTGGGGGGAACCAGCTGCCTTTCCACAGGGAGTGGAGGTGGAGGAGCATATGGGGGATGGAGCTGCGCAAAACCCGCAAGTGCATGCACCGAGGCAGGCGCTGGGCGAAGGGGAACATACGTATGCCATAGCCATAGAAGGGGATGGTACTTGCGGCCACCATGGTAGCCTTTCCCTCAAAGAGGGGGGTCCCCTGAGGCAGTGGGGGCCCCAGGCTTCCGTCGGGGTAGACGCGGAAAGCCGTTTCTCCGAGGTTTTGTATTTGGCAGTGGATTTGGGTAGGGTGCAGCAGGTAGTAGGGGAGGGTGTGGAGGGCCACGGAGGCGACATAAGCTTTCATTCCGGTGGCCAGGTGTTTCCAGGGTTTTTGGGAGGAGCGCTCTTTGAAGCGGACATAGTCCACCAGCACCCTCCCATCCACCCCCGCGCCGGCGAAAGGGGCGAGGTGTTTGTCAAACTCTATTAAATTGAGCGACTTATAATTTTTTTCCCCTGTTGAGCCCATATACCTGAGGGCATGTTGGAGGGCTTTTTTTCCGGTGTGGGTTTGGCCTGTCCAGCGGGCGATGGCGTTACCGGTACCGAGGCGTAGGAGGCCCAACTCGGGCAGGGGTTTGGCCAGTTGTTGGGAGGCGAGGAGGAGGGCCTCCAGGAAGCCCATGAGGGTACCATCCCCCCCACCCAGCAAGACGGGGGTGTGTGGGGTGGTGAGGATTTTTCTTGCCAACTCTTGAGCTTCGCTGAGGTTATGGGAGAGGAAGACGGCCGCCTGAGGGAGTGTTTGGGCGATGAGTTTGGAGATTTTAGGCCCGACGTTGCGGGCATTGGCATTGAGCAAGACGGCAGGTTGGAGGGGAGAAGGCATGGGGGTGGATTTTCACCATAGGGTGGGAGGAATGCAACCAAAGAAAAGGGGCCCTAAAAACAACTCAGGGGTTTGACAGTCCGAAGTCGCTGGTTAGGTTTCAGCTAACTTACCTGGTTAGCAGTTTTGTTTTGGGAGACCATAGATGGCCAAAATTATTGGAATTGACCTTGGAACGACCAACAGTGTGGTGGCCGTTATGGAAGGTCGCGAAGCGAAAGTGGTTAGCAATGAGGAAGGGAACCGCGTAACGCCCTCGGTGGTGGCTTTCAGCAAGGAGCAGGAGCGGTTGGTGGGGCAGGTGGCGAAGAGGCAAGCCATAACGAACCCTGAGCGAACCATTTACTCAATTAAGCGTTTTATGGGGCGTCGTTTTGACGAAGTTTCAGAGGAGACGAAGCTTGTCCCCTACAAAGTGGTGGCAGGCCCCAACCAAGACGCCCGAGTGGACGTGGATGGCAAGCAATACAGTGCGCCGGAGATTTCGGCGCAGGTTTTGCTCAAACTCAAGCGGGCGGCGGAGAATTATTTGGGAGAGAAGGTGACGGACGCTGTCATTACAGTGCCCGCCTACTATAACGACGCTCAACGTCAGGCGACGAAAGACGCTGGGGAGATTGCGGGGCTGAACGTACGCCGTATTGTGAACGAGCCGACGGCGGCAGCGCTTGCCTATGGACTGGACAAGAAGGCGAACGAGAAGATAGCCGTCTATGACTTTGGTGGAGGGACTTTTGACATTTCCATTTTGGATATTGGCGAGGGGACGGTGGAGGTGTTGGCCACCAACGGGGACACGCACCTGGGTGGAGACAACATTGACGCTCGCATTATGGGCTGGCTGATTGATGAATTTAAGAAAGACACGGGCCTGGACATTTCCAAGGACAAGATGGTGTTGCAGCGCTTGAAGGAAGCCGCTGAGAAGGCGAAGATTGAGCTTTCGAGCACCATGGAGACGGACATTAACCTGCCCTTTCTCACGGCGGATGCTTCGGGCCCCAAGCATTTGAACGTCAAGCTGTCGCGTGCGAAGTTTGAGTCGATGATAGGGGACCTCATTGCGAGGAGTTTGGAGCCTTGTAGAAAGTGTACAAAGGATGCTGGATTGGAGGTAGGGGAGCTCAACGAAGTGGTTTTGGTAGGTGGCAGCACACGCATTCCCGCGGTACAAGAAGCGGTGAAGAAGTTGTTTGGGAAGGAGCCCAACCGCTCCGTAAACCCCGACGAGGTGGTGGCGGTGGGGGCGGCGGTGCAGGCAGGTGTTTTGTCTGGAGAGGTGAAGAACATTTTGCTGCTTGACGTGACGCCACTTTCTCTGGGCCTGGAAACCTTGGGTGGTGTTTTCACACGGTTGATTGAGCGCAACACCACCATTCCCACGCGCAAGTCCGAGGTGTTTTCCACGGCAGCAGACAACCAGGAGAAGGTGGAGATTCACATTTTGCAAGGCGAAAGGGACATGGCAGGCGACAACAAGTCCCTAGGCCGCTTTGAATTGACGGGAATTCCTCCTGCGCCTCGAGGTGCGCCGCAGATTGAAGTTGTCTTTGACATTGATGCCAACGGTATTTTGAATGTAACGGCGAAGGACAAGGCAACCAACAAAGAAGCGAAGGTGACGATTACGCACTCCTCAGGCCTCGCCAAGGACGAAGTTGAGCGTATGGTGACAGAAGCCAAGGACAACGAAACAGCAGACAAAGAGCGTCGTGCTTTGGTTGAAGAGAAGAACCGTGCAGAAAACCTTCACTACAAGCTGGAAAAATTGCTCAAAGAAGACAAGGATAAGTTGTCGGAAGCAACAGCAAGCGAGCTGGAGGCAGCGCTGAAAGAGCTTGAGAAGGTGAGGGAGGGCAACGACAAAGCGGCCCTCAAGGCGGCTGTTGACAAGCTTGAGGCGGCGGGCCACAAGGCGGCAGCGGAGATGTATAAAGCTTCGTCTGCACAAGCGCCGAATGCCCAAGCGCCTTCGAGTGCTCCAGGCAGCCAAGCCCAACCTGCTGAGTCCTCCAAAGAAGACGTGGTGGATGCAGAATTCAAACCAAGTTGAGCAAAAATTTTGCCAAACAAAGCCCTCACGCTATGATGGTGTGGGGGTTTTCTTTTGCAGGCGATCGCTCGCCTGCCACATGGGGTTTACATGCGATCGCGCATTGGCTTTTCGGAAGCAAAAGCGCAAGGATTTTAGCCAAGTTGTCGCCCGTATTCCGGGCTGTGACCGATCGCCGCCTGGGGTATTTTTCGCATGTGGCGATCGCCACAAAAAAGAGGTTGAAAGCCTTGCGTGGCTTTGCCAAATTTTCTGGGAGGGCAAGAAGTTGTTCCCCCGCAGAAGTGCGTCTGTTTGGGGCGTGGAATGTTCCGTTGTTGGCAGCCTAAGTCATACGAGCAGTATTTTTGAGGCGGATGCAATGAATGAAGCAAAAGCAGATGAGCTGGCAACAGAGTATTCTCTGGAGATGCGTGAAGCGAGAAAACGTTCCAAGACGATGTCTCGCAAGGAAATGGCTCGAGAGCTTCGCCGCAAGCGTTTGGCTGGGCAATGGAATGAAGAAGAGTTGGATTTATTCCATGAGATTGAGAGCAAACGTCCACGGACACGTGCGGATTGTGTGAATGCTCCGCGTCCATGTCTTTTTGTTTCGTGCAAGCACAACCTCTATTTGGACGTAAACCCCGAGACAGGCTCTGTGAAGCTGAATTTTCCAGACAAAGAAATTACGGAACTTCAATACACATGCGCATTGGATGTGGCCGAGAGGGGTGGAATTACCTTGGAGGAGGTAGGAGAAATTATGAATTTGACGAGGGAGCGCATTCGCCAGGTGGAGACACAAGGCCTTCTCAAGTTACGTGAAGCGACGGATGATGGGTTGGGGGACTAAGCAGCCCTCGAGGGCGCCCTTTCGCTTGCCCGGAGAAGGATTGCGCGGTAGATGCCAAACATTGCTTTGCATGGGAGAGAAGCGTGTTTGCTCTACTAAGTGTTTCCAACAAAGAAGGACTTTTGCCCCTGGCCCAAGGGCTTGCTCGCCTGGGCTACCAAATTCTCTCCACCGGCGGCACTTTTGAGGCTTTGAGCAAAGCCCAAATTCCCGTTGTTTCGGTTGCCGAGCATACGCAGAGCCCCGAAATTTTGCATGGCCGCGTCAAAACCCTGCACCCCAAAATTCACGGTGGCCTGCTGGGGAGGCCGGAGAGGGAGGACGACTGTGCTGAAATGTTGGCGCACGGCATAAGCCCCATTGCCTTGTTGGCCGTCAACCTCTACCCTTTTATTGAGACGGTGGCGCGTGGTGCTCCCCCGGAGGAAGTTGTGGAGCAGATTGATGTGGGGGGCCCAACCATGCTGCGCGCTGCGGCGAAGAATGCGCAGAATGTTATTGTGCTGACAAGCCCTTCGGACTATGCGCGCGTCCTCCAGGAGTTGGAAGAAAACCAAGGCAAGCTAAGCCATGCGACGCGGGCCTATTTGCAGTGCAAGGCTTTTGAGCATACCGCGGCCTATGACGCGGCCATTGCCCAGTGGTTGCAAAAGCGCGCCGAAGAGGACTTCCCCCAAACCTTGGCCCTCTCTTTTGAGCGAGCCCAGCCTTTGCGTTATGGTGAAAACCCCCACCAGCGTGCCGCCTTCTACCGCTCAAAAATTCAGCCTGTCGGGCCCAGCCTCGCCTTCAGCCGCGTGTTGCAAGGGAAGGAACTCTCCTATAACAACCTGTTGGATTTGGACGCGGCATTGTCGGTTGTTTTGGAATTCCCCAAAACACCTGCCGCTGCCATTATTAAACACAACACGCCTTGCGGTGTTGCTTTGGGAAAAAACCTTGAAGAGGCTTTTGCCAGGGCGAAGGAGGCCGACGAGGTTTCGGCTTTTGGCGGCATTGTCGCCCTCAACCGCGAGGTGGATGTTGCCTGTGCCCAGGGCCTTTGCAGCCTGTTTTTGGAGGCCGTCATTGCACCCGCCTACTCCAAAGAGGCTTTGGGAGTTTTGGCAAGCAAGAAAAACCTGCGACTCCTGGAAGCGGGGGTTGCTTTGGAAAAGCCCCCCATGCCTCCCTGCAAACAGGTGGACTACCGCAGCATTTCCGGGGGCCTATTGGCCATGGACAGGGACATTGGAGAGGAGGGAGAGGGGGCAGCAAATTGGAGGGTGGTGACACGCCGCGCCCCCACCGCCCAGGAAATGGCGGCCATGGAGTTTGCGTGGAACGTATGCAAACACGTCAAGAGCAACGCCATTGTTTATGCCAATGCTTTCCAAACCTTAGCCATAGGTGGGGGGCAAACCAGCCGGGTGGACTCGGCCAGGTTAGCGGCGGAGAGGGGGGGGGAGAAGCTTAAAGGTTGTGCGGTTGCTTCAGATGCTTTCTTCCCATTTAGAGATGGGGTAGAGGTATTGGCGAGGGCGGGAGCGGTGTGTGCAATACAGCCGGGTGGCTCCCTGAGGGACGCGGAGGTGATTGCGGCGGCCGACGAGCACAACCTGGCGATGGTATTTACGGGCATTCGTCATTTTCGGCACTAACCCCAACGAGTTATGCGTATTATTTGTATACAATGCCAGACACGCTTTCGTGTTGACGACAAATACCTGACGGCACGAGGCGTACGCGTACAATGTCCGCGTTGTGCGCACATTGAATGGATACAACCCGAGCTTGTGCCTGAGCTTGAGTCTGAGCCTGAACTTGTGCCTGAGCCTGAGCTTGTGCCTGAGCCTGAACTTGTGCCTGAGCCTGAGCTTGTGCCTGAGCTTGAGCCTATGCCTGAGCTTGAGCTTGTGTCTGAGCTTGAGCTTGTGCCTGAGCTTGAGCCTATGCCTGAGCTTGAGTCTGTGCTTGAGCCTATGCCCGTTGAAGCGGAGCCTTGGGCGAGGGGGGGGGTGGCCCCGCGAGAAGGGGGGGCTGAGGAGCCCCCCGTTTTTCCTCCGTTGACAGGGGGAGTGGAGGGGGGGGGGGG
>JGI24696J40584_12961030_pt1 | contig 10089 bp, 12 predicted proteins | sample TergutCo191P4_FD_40584 | JGI IMG/M metagenome (IMG submission 40584)
AGAAATTCTTGCTCTTTATTTACAAGCTCATTTTCCCGCAAAATTTTGTCAGAATCGCTGCCTAAAGCAGGGTTTATAAGGATCGACTATTTATTTTCTATTTTCTGGGTAAAGGAGTTTTATGCCAGGTAAGTGCAAAATATTATTGTCAATTAATCCAGAGCACGTGGAGAATATTTTGAATGGCTCTAAATTGTTTGAGTTTAGGAAAATTCGCTGTAAAAACAATGTAGATAAGATCATAATATATGCAACATTTCCCGTTATGCGAGTTGTGGCGGAAGTTAAATATATATTACTCTTCTTTAAATTTATATTTATTGTGATATTTTATAAATTGTTCCTCTGGAAGAAACCTGCTTGGTAAGATAATTTTTTGCTCATGATATTTTTCAAAAAATGCTCTACCACTACTACCTTTAGTAAGTAATTTTTTTGAAACGATTATTTTATAATCAGATGAAATTGTCATATAGCCGTTATCAAAAGCGGCATCATGTAGTGCGTTTAATAGCAGACCATTTTGTGGATTTGTTTTCTCGTTAGCATTGCACTTCGACCAAGGTTTAATATGTGAAGCTCTCAATAACTCAGGAATAGAAATTCCTGTGACACAACATTTACCGTTATAAGCTGCTAATAATGCACATCTGAAAAATGATTGACCAATACGTTCTTTACGTATTTTTTCGACATCGTTGCCAAGGGGCGACTTAATTGTATAGTCGTTTATCTCTACAAGTCGTGGTAAATCTAAACCTATTTTTATATTATCGGTTTCAACTATTAATGCCTCCCAATTTTGAAAAAATTCATTACATATTTTTTCATCAAGCTGGCTACCATGGCTTAATCCAGTACGTCCGTTATATGTATACGACGGATCATAACTCTTGAAGTTTTGTAACTTAAATTTTATACTATCAGGCGTACGATTAATAGCTTTGGCTAATGCTATAATACTTTTATTATGCACGGTATCTTGTCCTTTAGGAATAATACAATATAATTCAAGTGCTAATATAATTTCTTCACGAGTCCAATTTCTTTGCGTTCTTTTAAAAGATTTATTTTCCATAAGCACTAAAATAGTAAAATTCTACAAATTTAAGTCATAAAAGTTATCTTTTCAAAGATTCAATTGAGAATTAAGTCGCTCGTTCAAATTCCCCCACCTTAACATATTCCCATACACACAGCTCTCTGCAAAAATCAACTCTTTTTGCTAATCAGGGGCGTTACGGGGTGTTAGGGAGCATAGCGAACCAACCCCGTTCTGGGGGCAGCGGAAAACGCCACAGGCGGTTGTAGCGTGGGGGATTTGTTTCCCCCTTTTTACCATATTTCAACACAGACCCTGCCCCAAAGACTCGAAACTTCTCTAAACCCCATCCTCAACATCAAACTTCAATTTCACACGCCTCTCTATATCTTCCGCACTCGGCAATGTATCTATCAACTCCTTTGGAATAAAATCAGATAGCTTGTATTCGCTTACGCCGATAGGCTTGTTTATGTCTTTCAACGCATATTCCGCAGTTAACCTATCCTTCGTTTTGCAAAGCATAATTCCGATAGTTGGATTGTCGGTTTCGTGTTTCAAAATATCATCAATGGCAGATAAATAGAAATTCATCTTTCCTGCATACTCAGGCTTAAACTCAGTGTTTTTTAACTCAATAACAACAAAACAACGCAACTTTATATTATAAAATAAAAGATCAATATAATAGTCCTTCTCGCTAATTTCAATATGATACTGATTTCCGACAAAGGCAAATCCTGTGCCAAGTTCCATAATGGTCTTTGCTATATTGGCTACCAATTCCTGCTCAATCTCTCGCTCAATGATTCCTTTGCGTTTTTCAACAAAATCGAAAATATAGGGGCTTTTTAGCGATTCTTCCGCCAACTCGCTAAACGGAGACGGCAATAATCGCTCATAATTCGTTGTTTTTTCGGCGATTGCCTGCCTTTGATACAGTTTAATTTCAATTTGATGTGTCAAAACCGTATTATTCCAGCCATTTTCTAGGTTTTTCTCAATATACCATTGCCGTTCTGTTTCGTCTTTAATTTTTGAAAGTAAGGTCAAGTTATTACGCCATGGCAAAAGTGCAACACCCCGTTGCACTTTTTGGAAATCTGGGTAAATTTCGGCAAATTTACGCATATATTTCAAATTTCGAACAGAAAAACCTTGTATATTTGGAAATTCCGACAAAATATCTCTTGAAAGGTTCTCAACAAAATTCGTTCCATATTTTGTATTTGTAATGATAGTATTTCCGATATTCCAATATAACTCCATGAGCTCTTTGTTAGCTCCCAAAACGGCTTTATACTGGGCAGCTTTGATTTGCTCCTTAATATTTTTCAAAATCTCAAAATATTCTTTGCTATTTATCAGCATCGCTTCTTCTCTCCTGCTCTTAATTGCATGGGTGTAAATTAGAAAAATCCAACCTCAGAATGCTTCTGCGGCGATTGGGCTGCTCAGGCTTGGACTGCCGTTAGCACACGCTTGATTTGCTCTTCCAAACGCTGCTTAAACAATATCAGCGGGAACGCAATTACAAGACCGCTTTGAGTGGTTATAAGCGCTTCGGAAATGCCGTCTGCCATAAGAACAGGATTTTGATTGCCGTAGAGAGTGATAACCTGAAAAGTAGTCACCATCCCTGTTACGGTGCCGAGCAAACCGAGCAACGGAGCTGTTGCCGCCATAACGCCTGCCAAGTACATTCCGCTATCCGAAGTTTGCATTATTTCCAAACGCCTTTCGATTGATACATTTGACTTGCGCAATTCTCGCGATACGGACTTTAGTCGTAAATAAACATTGATCAAATAATAAAAACCTATGACTCCCACTAATAAAATCGGAACCATAACCCAACCGCCCGCTTGAAAGGTTGAGTGAATTTCGTTAAATAATCTTTGCCAAAAAAAGTTCATGCGTTGCTCTCGCTTTTTTCGGGCCATATACGATTAAGCAAAGCAAAACTTTGAATGCCGAATTCTCCGGTTATGTAGTCCAGATTTTCACTTAACTTGCCGTGAATCAGTAAAATTGGAATGGCGATAATCAAACCGGCTTCTGTGGTGATCAATGCTTCGGAAATGCCGCCTGCCAATACTTTTACATCGTTGGTGCCTACTTCAATTATAACATTGAAAAGAGTTATCATGCCTGTCACCGTACCGAGCAAACCGAGCAAAGGCGCTATCGATCCCATTGCGGCAAGAAGCCCCATACGCCTTTCCAACGCAGGCTGCTCTCGCAACAATGCCTCGTGCAACGATTTTTCTGCGGCTGCAAGCGAATTATGCGCTTGATTTACCACCGCATATAACACATTGCCAAGACCTGTTTTTTGCTTAGAACACAACTCGCTCGCTTTTGCAAATTTCTTTTCGGAAATTAATGTATGCAAACTGTCTATGAATTTTCTGCTGATGCGTCCACGCCATAAATAGGCAAGGCTTCTTTCAATAGACATTATTAGTCCGAGAATAGCCACAAATAATAAAGGATACATAACAATGCCGCCAGCTTTGAACCATTCTTTTAATTTCGCTTGCCACCCTTGCTCCTGCACGGATGCCGTGGTGCTTTTAATCGCCTTTGTTTGCAAAAGATCCAGAGGAATCCACAAAGAATTTCCCGTTTCCCTGGCTGCCAATATCGCTTTGCGAATGCCTTCGTCAAGAGATGCTGCGAGGTCTGCACGCCATTCAAAAACCTGTCCTTGCAAAACTCCTGTTCTGAGCAATGCTTGCGACTGCCCAGGCTCGGCACGCTCCTGTTCGGCGAGGAATACTGTGCCTAAACGCAAACGATATACGGATACATCCGTGCGCCTGTTTATCTGGCTTTCTCGAGTTTCAAAACTTTGGTTTTGAGTCAGTTGCAAACGCTTATATTGATCGCCAAATAAAGAGCGCATAGCTTCGCCTATTTGAGAATTGTCTCTCTCAAGCATAGTGCCTGCGCGAGCGAGCGATAGGGTGCGCTGCTCCATGCCAACTGGAAAATCCGTAGCGAGGTCTCCGGCAATTTTATCCACAGCTTGTTTTACTTGCGTATTGAAATTGCTAAGTCCGGAATCGGAGATTTTCGATTTTTCTTCCAAGTCTGCGGCAAGGTTTCGGGCTTGCCCAACTTCATCGCTTATGCGGCTCAAATCGCTGGCTGCTTTTGAGTAGCGTGCTTCCAAAGCTCTGCCTTCGTCCTGATGATCTTGCGTTAAGCGGTCTTGTTCATAACGCTCTTTCCAGCGCTGGCTTTCCAATTGCTCCAACTGGTCGGCTTTTTGCAAGCGAATGTTTTTAAGAGCCTCTACTTCACGGCGCAAAGTTTCCAACTGCTGCTGATTTGCCATAACCGTTGCGGATAACATAAAGAATATGCAGCATATAACTTTTATCATTTTTCCTCCGTTGCTGAAATGCTCAAAGAAAGCGGCAGAGATACCATTTGCGGCGGTTTGCGAGCGAGTTTGACATCTATGGCTAATTTTACCGCCTGTTTTTCATCAAAGCTCAAATCCTCTTTCCACTCGTAATTGCGTTGCAACACTCCAAAACGCAGAGCTTCATCGTCTTGATAAACCATCCACTGATTTCCTATGCGCAATATGCGAGCGTTCACGGTTTCTCCGTCTCGGCGTGTAATCGGGCGATTCACAATCACAATTTCATCTCCAAAGCGGATTTCTTCTACATAAAGCGCTCGCAAGCGAGAAAAGCCTTCTTCTGCTTCTGCGCTGCCGCTTTCCAAATCACGCCGCAGGGCCTGTATACGTGCCACCCGATTTTCCCTATCCCAAGGCAGTGTTTGAGCCACCAGATTTTCAAAATCGCTGCACATTTCCACAAGGATTTTGCTTAACGCATTGCGATACGCTTTTACATTATCGCTTGTGCTTTGAGCCCGTGCCTGGCGATTGCGCATAGCTTGCAATTCAGCCGCTTGCTTGCGTATATTTGCATGCAAACTATCCAGCTCTCCACGGCGGCGTTCAATATCTGCCTGATAGCGACCTTGCAAAACTTTGGAACGCTTTCTCTCTTCTTTTGCAAGAGAATCGGTGCTTTTAATACGCTGGTCAAGTCTCTTTATTTCAGCCTCAAGAGCCGCTTTTTGCGAGCGGTAATCCTCCAACTCCGAAGCAAGCTCCGTAGCGAAAGCAAATGGCGCAAAGCAAAGCATAAAGCTAAATAGCAGAGCTATGCGTTGCGTGGTAGTGGTTTGTGATGACATTTGGTTTACCCCGTTAATTCATATACTTAAACACTTATTGTGGGGGAAAGTGTTACTCGTTACCCCATATACCCTTGATTTTGCGGCTAATATCCCCCCTTCACAGGCACTCTCAAAATCGTTTTCAATTTTGATTTTTCCGTTTTTACAGGATTAGACAGATATATTTCGTGATGCCTTCTCGTATCGCTTAAATCGCTTTGCAAACTGTTTTCTGCAATGAATTCTTCCATTAGTTTCAGCGTTTTCGGTTCATCGTCATAAGGACCCAAATGAAGACATTGCACGCACAAGCCTTCTTTTGTTTTCAGCAACTTTGCTTTTGCAGTGTCAATATTTTTCTTTTTCTGCACTTCTTCGCAAGCCCATTCAAGCACTTTATCGTTAACAAATTCCGGCAAGCGTATCAGCGAAATCCAGCGGTATTTAGATTTATTTTCAATAGAAAAATCTTTGCTGTTATCCAGCCACCAAAAGCCTTCCAACGGCGGAACAACATAATCAAAATAGCCTTTGGGCACGCTTTTTCCATTTTTGCTCATTTTTATGGTATATTGAATGCCATATAAAACTTCTATTGCCTTTTTGTATTCCCCGGATTCATCATTGGGATTGCCTTTGCCCTCAACGGCGACAAATTGCATTTCCGGAACATCTATAAGCATTGGCTTATTTTTTGGCAAATACAAGTCTTTGCGTTCCTTTTTGTAATCCCTGATTTCAGCCATATCTTTTCTCCTTTTTCAGCGTAAAAACATAAAACGCATTACTTTACTGATTCCATCAATTCAAAAAAGTACTTACCTTCCCTTTTTGTATTTAAATTAAACCACGCTTCTATTGTATTCATTTCCATTATATTTATTTTTTTGAATACCTCATAAGTGAATTCCAGAGGAGCAAGACCCGTTGCCGTTATTAAATTCTTTTCCGTAACCACATATTCATTGCAATAATATTTTTCTCCTTTATAATTGGGAGCAAACATCTTTAAAACATTTAGATCATTGCTTGTATGCTTTATTTCATTTAATAAACTATAATTCGCTAAAGCAATTGTAGCTCCACAAATCGCAGCTATTGTTAGCTCAGAATTAATTTTCTCTTTCACAAAATCCAAAATCTCATCATTTTTTTCACTTATCCAAGCATCAGCTCCCGGCAATATCAGCAAATCCCCTTTTTGAGCTTTGATATCTTTTACGCATATATCTGGCTTTATTTCTATGCCACCCATTGTTTTTATGGATTTTATATTTTTTCCAACTTTAATAATTTTTGGCTTTTCAATGTTTTTCTTCAAATATTTTCCGCTATTGATTTCCGCCATAAGATAGCTAATTTCCCAATCAGCAAGCGTATCAAGCACATACAAGTAAACATTCATTTTTGACTCTCCTTGGGTTTTCAAGCATAAAAATATAAAACGCTTGCCTCGTTTTTTTGATATTTTGGGACATTTGTTGTTGTCTGCTTGGCTTTAATATCATTGGCGTATCTGGCTTTTGTTTGCGGTTCTTGCATGGGGCTGCCACTCACGGGCAGCACTTCTGGAGTAAGCATTCCCAAGGTGGAACGGGGTGCCTTTATTCTAAAAACGGATTTATGATTTTTAGCGAGTTTTCAATGATCTGTTTATGTTGCATATCTTCGCTATAAACTATTTGGCATTCATTTTCCAAAGCAGATGCTAAAACTAAGGAATCCCACCATGAATAATGATATTTTTCTTTCAGTGACAAGGCATATAAGCTAGTATCCCTAGTTACGCCGAAAACTGAAAAATTTCTAGACATAGCCTTAACAAAATCAATCACATCAGAATGTTTTACTTTATATTTTATTGTTTCTACAGCGTAAAATTCATTCAAAACTTGTGAACTTATGCATAAATGCAAATTCTCAGCTTTTGATTTAACAAAAAGTTCAAAAGCTGCATTGTGTTTATCTTCATCGTTAGATGCATAGGCATAAACAAAAATGTTTGAATCAAAAAATACTTTATCTCTCATTGATTTCATTCTTAGAATAGATTTTAAAGTTTTCAATTTTTTTAGCATGTTTCATATTGCTCAACATATCCTCCCAAGAATCATTGTCTGTTTGAGCAAACTCGCTATTGCTGTAACTGTTTTCTGGTAGATTGGAATACAAAATAGTAACAGTAGCTATATCAGGAACCTTGCCACAGAATTCCTCAGGAATGCGAATAACGTCATTCTCAATCTTTGTTTTAAAAGCAACTGCCTGCATAAGTTAAATATAGTAATTATTAGTTTTTTATTTGAGCTTTGTCCTCTAGGTCGGGTTACTAGTGTTTTTCAAAGCGTGATTGGGAAGTTTTTTGGCGGTATCTGGCTCTTGTTTGCGGTTCTTGCATGGGGCTGCCGCTCACGGGCAGCACTTCTGGAGTAAGCATTCCCAAGGTGGAACGGGGTGCCTTTGGAAAAGTAGCTCTACTTAACATCTAATAAAATTTGCTCAACATTGTCTCTAAATCTATATCTAACTTAACCGACTGTAATTTTGCTCTCTGCTTATAATATAATTTCTCAACAAGCTCTCGTTTTATCAAATCATTCCCAAAGTGAATAGCCCTATGGCAAGTTGGACAAATGCTCACAATATTTTCCTCCCTATCAAGTTTTGATTTTTCTTTGAAAAAATTACTATTTTTAACAGTGCAAGGAATTAAATGATGTCCTTCCATGTATTGCTCTCCCTTAGATGTTAAAAATGTTGTATGGGAATCATCACATAAACATTTATAGCCACTATCTACGATAACTTTTTTTGCAATGGAAGCTTTTTTCTTAACTACTTTACCAGATGAAGTAGATACAATTTCATCTTTCATACCTCCGTAACGAGCCGAATCTTCGGGAGAAGCAGGCTTTTCTCTTTGGATATTTTCTTGTTCTATTCCACCATCTCGGTCAAGATTATTTTGTTCTTTTATTTTTTTTATGTAATCAAGAACGCCTTGTTTCAATTCGGGATATTCACTTAAATAACTTCTTTGGGCACGAAATATATTATTTTTTGCTGATTCTATAGAATGTTTCGGCGTTATTTCTCTTAAATCAGTCAAATTGTCACTTTTTATTTGATAATCAGCAATCTTATGTTTTCCGTCTTTATCAGGAAATTCTCTGTTTAAATGTTTGCCTGATTGCGGTTCACGATATACAGTAGCGTTCTCACAGAAGGCAATAATTTCTCTATTCTTATCGCTATCACTTATTGCTTGAACATATACTACTAAAACTCCTTCAACGAAATCCTTAGCATTTTTGTCAATATTCTTTACATTGATATTCTTGTCCTTTTCCGCCGCATTAATATTCCCGTGCGGAGGTACATATCCATAATACATACCATCTCTATTTTTATCTAAATTGAACTCCTCGTGACCAGTAAACTTTTCCGTATAACTTCCAGAGTAAAGATCAACAATAAACAATTTTTCACTCATAATTCTTTGAATATATAAATTTTCGAAAGTATATATCGGTTGTATATGCTGAGATACAGCTAAATGGGGCTAGAGTTTCCGTACGAAGGTCTTGTCAAAACAAGGGGGTCTTTGGCTGCGTATGCCTGAAATTTACATGGAGGTGTCTGGCTTTTGTTTGCGGTTCTTGCATGGGGCTGCCGCTCACGGGCAGCACTTCTGGAGTAAACATTCCCAAGGGGAACGGAGTATCTTTTTGGCATTTACGTGGCAATGTCTAACATTTTTGCTTTGAAAGTTTAGTGATTTTTCTATATTTGCAACGAATGAATAATTTTTAGACAAAATCTATCAAAAAATTGACTATCAAGGACGTGGAAAAAGGCACAATGAGCAGGTTCGAAGAAGCATTGGCAAAACTCGTGCAAAGCACAATCAATGCAGGAGTTAAAATTTCTTTTACGAAAGACGAGCTTAAAGAAATTGGAGTAAAAATCACAAAATCAAAGCTTCCGCTCGTGAAACAAAAGAAGCAATCTACACAAACAGAGGTTTATTAATTTCGATTGTCCGAGTAACTTGTAAAAGATTTGAAATGCAAAGTCATTAAAACACGCAAGTTTTATAAAATATTTGTTTATGAAACTTTATCAAGTACTGCAAGGATATAATTTTTTTTCATAAATAGCAGCTACTGAGGAATGCCTTAAATGTTCACCAACTAAGTCATGAGTGGTAGCCTTCTTTAGAACCACAAACAAAAGTTATACATTTCTATTTTTGTTTGACTGTTGATACATGACGAGTTTGCTGGAATTTTGAATAACCATAGTAGCGTTGTTAGAAACGACAATGTTTGGGTTGGTAGAGCTGGATTTAAGCTAAGATTGAGTGGACAGAAGGAGCTGTAGGATGAACTTATTGGAGGTGGAGCTGTAAGTAGAGGGTTGGTTGAGAGAAATAAGCGGCATCTACAGTAATATTCCATGTCATTCAAATGAACAAACTAATACTATAACTCTTCTATCCTATAAACTCCCCCTAATCATTATCATAAATTATTGAAATTTGATAAATTGCGAGCGGTATTAATTAAAGTACATAGCTGAGCAACATTCTGTAAACTATGGTGATGTTCTAGAATATTCTCTTCATAAATATCTCCAAATATATTAATATCAGTCCAAATAAGATATGGGAGCAAGGAAGTATAACCCTCATTTTTTACTAAAAATCGTCAATTTTTAATTTTAAGACTATCAACTATGCAAAAAAATCTATAGTAAACGCTGATTAATCCGATGCAGTTTTCCAAGACTTCAACGAATATTTTCAGAATCAGTTTTCAGGAAAAATTTTCACCCAATCT
>JGI24696J40584_12961029_pt1 | contig 10082 bp, 14 predicted proteins | sample TergutCo191P4_FD_40584 | JGI IMG/M metagenome (IMG submission 40584)
CCGGCGACGCCTGGACCGAGGAATTCACGTCCCGGCGTAAGTGCCTGCGCTGGCTGCGCGACCCCAGCATAGACGCGGAGGGCAATCCGATATGAAAACGACAGCCTATGAAGCCTGCCCGGAATGCGGCTTCGAGAATAGCCTGCTGATTGACTGCGCCGTGGAGGGCTACCAGACCACCTGCGCCGAATGCGGGGCCGAACTGATGCTCTGCGACGAGTGCTTGCACCTGCCGGACGGCACCCGCGTGAATATCTGCGACTTCCACTGGATTGACCAAGAGCGCGGGATCGGCACCTGTTTCAGGCGGGAGGCCAAGGATGGAGAGGCGGTGAACACGACCTGCGAAAAAATCCTTGACCTGATGGCGAAAACGGAACAGGACTGCGAAAGCTGCCGTTTCAATTTCGGCGAGGACGGGGCTTCCCCCTGCGACAACGACCAGCCATGCGTATACGGCGAAATCGTGCTCTGCCTGGCGGCCCTTTCGCGGGCCGAAGAAAAGCGGCCCCTGATCGAGGACGGCGCGTTTGGCAAGTGCCCGGCCTGCGGCGCGGAGATGAATTCCAAGCTCATAAGCGAATACAATATCAGGCATTGCCCCTATTGCGGGCAGCGGATCGACACGGCGCGTATAGTGTTCTGCGAGACGGAGGTAGATGCGTCTTGACAAACATCCAGGGTTTATTGAAAGCCTTCGAGTGCGGCGTCGATTACGGCCTGTTGCTTGCCGAGCAAGAGCGCGATAGTGAAGACTTATTTGATGCTGCCGTTTGCGCAGTCATGTCAAGACGAACTTGTCTGCCGAGCAGTACAGCGCCAAGAAGGATGCCGCATAGCGATGCATGGCGCACAGCTAAAAAAGAAAGCTTACGCCAATTCATTGACTTGTACAATGGGTTAAGTATCGAACAAAACGAAAGTGAGGGGAATAGCTAATGTGCGAGATTGAAAAAGTGACATGAGAGCTACGGCTTACGAAGCGTGGATAAGTGAAAGGGGTTGATCTACCTATGGCAAGCATCACACGGCAATATCCGAACATCGTCAAATGGCTCAAGGCGGCACGGGCCGCTGCGCTGAAAGAGCGCGGCACATTCCAGATCTGTACGGAGAAGAACTATACCTACATCACCGATGGCGTGTTCGCTCTGCGCATCCCGGCGGCCCAAGTGCCCGATTGGCAAACTGTGATCAATCTCGCCTCGTTCCAGGGGCAAGAAATGAATGCACAGCTGCTGGAGACGATCTCCGGGATGTTCGCTCCGTCGCAGTTTGACGAACCCCTTCTGGATACCAGTATACTGACCCATGTAAAGTGCCAGACTGACGAGCCGCTGTGCCGTGTATTCGCATTCCAGAAAACACCGTATGTGATCCGGGAAAACCATGCAGCGTCGTTGCGGGATATCGATGCCGCTGCAACGGTTCAGGGAGCCCTCACGGGTAGTAGCAGGTATCTGGCCAAAGTAGTGGCCTGTGACGGCTTGGCGGCGCTGGCGCTGCCTATTTGGCTGAATGAAGACATGAAACGGAAACGTATTTTAACGGCAACGGTAAAAGCTGCGCTGGAATAGAGGGAGGATCCTGTATGCCACATTTTAATCTATGTCCATTCTGTGGCGCTAAAATAGTCGCACGGCTTTTCGATGAAGTTTCCGATGAGGGCGACGAAGATACAGAAGGCAAATATGTGCTCATCCACGGCGAAACAAAAAACCTTTGTCCAATTGAACATTATGATGGGGACTTTCTTGGAATCTTGATCTTCGATTCGCCCGAAGAAGCTGCGGCGACATGGAATACCCGCTGCTACGTGAACAACGCCTAAAAAGGAGGAGATCTAGTGAACACAACGAGCAAATGTCTGGGCATCGTCGATTTTTCCGGCAAGGTAGTTATCTCCGACCCCTGCTATCCCCGCGGAACCTGGTGCATGAAAACGGACTTCTCCGTCAAGCCGGGGCGATACCAAGTCTTCGCCGCATTCAGCGACGAAGGAGAATTCGGCCTTCGCGTGGCGGCGCTGACATTCTGCCATGAAGATTTCCTGCCGCAGGCGCTTGCGCAGGAATGGGAGATTGCCGACACCAGCATCGGTGTGGACAGCGGCCAGTGCGGTATCTTCGACGATGCCATCTACCCGCAGTCAAAAGATCACCCGGATTTCCGCCCCTTCTACGATGAGTGCTGTGAGCTTACCTTGAGCGATGAACAAGCGGGAATTCTTCAGTCAGGGATGGGAGCCCTCTCCAGCAGCGGCTACGGCGATGGCGGCTATTCCCTCAGCGTCGTTGCGTGTGATGGCGAGAACGTCGCCCTGCTGCTGGACTACGCCTTGGTGAAAATGAGGCCGCTCATGTTGTCCTTGCTGCAGCAACTGCCCCGCGAGGATGAGGACGAGCAGGACGCTGCCATCATTGAGATCATCAAGCGCATCACCGCTGAAATCAACACTTACCGTAAAGCAACACAGGAACTTCCTGGCGAGGAAATCTATGACAAGGCCTTTGAAATTCACCTCTGGGAAGAAATGGCCTATTTCCTCTGCGAATGCTCCGAGGACTACGAGGAGAATGACGATGTCCTCACCGTGCTGGATCAGCTCACCGCTGGCAGCTGTTTCATATCCGCTTTTGTGAACTGGGCCATGTCAAGCGAATCTGTGGACGTGACAAACACGGAGCGGACCTTTTATACGCTTGAGCGCTTCTGCGAGGACTGGCTGCGCGAGCACAAAGGAGGATATTGATGAAATACATGGGGCTCGAAATCGATCGAAGCAAGTTGATGACAATGGAGTACGTCGTTGACTACCTGCAAGACGCCAACTACTCCAACTTGAGCGATCTTCGTGACCGTTATACGGAGGCGTTCGGCCAGGACCTGGTCTGGAACTATCAGTGCTGCGGTGACTTCTTCCCTGGATTCTACATCATGCCCGTGCAGGAAGGATTTCTAAGCATACCGTATACTTCAGTTGAAGTCGATGAGGCTGAGGAAATCGTTTCGGAAGATATTGCTCTTCTCAGCGCGGAGGAAATGCAATTCCGGCTTGATAGATACCGAGACTACGCGGTGGAACTGATGAGCGCTATGGAAGAGATGATTGCCATCACAACAGAGCGGAAGTAAATGCCGCAGATTCAAAAGAAAGATGCAAGAGAGGTGTGCTATGGAAATTGATGATTGGGTAAGCGGGTACAAAGTACGAGCTTTTCCTTGGGTTGACGGCAAACGGATATATTTCAACGTGCAATACTATTTGCCGGGCCAATCAATCGAAAGACCACCTGTTTGGGACAAGACTGTTTACATTACAGGCAATGATGCAGGGCATCGATTTGTATTCGATTTCACGCATTCCTTAGTTAAACACGTAGCGATGATGCAAATTGCTGACAATACCGAAGTGACCTTGACTTGCTTAACGAGCACATGATGTTATTCGCTGCAATTTATACTACAGCAGCATTTGAAAACGGCTTGCATTTCCTTGCCGGATGTAGTATAATAATCAGGCAAAAAAGATGGGAGTGATCACACATACAGGAGTACGATTTCGATCAAATGATTCAGCCCTTGGGCCGAACGCTTTTAGCTGGCAGGGCAGCGGCGCTTGCGGTATTCGATGCCCTCATCGACATGGCGCTGCGCTGTGACAGCAGCCTGGAGGAGATAGCGCTTCGCAGGGAGGCCTATGACCTCATCATCGCGATGTGCATTGATGAGGTCGGCGCGAACGAAGAGAATATTGAAGCCATGTGCTGCGCGCTGACGCAGGCATCGGCTTTGGATGTATTCGGTTATGACGAAGACAGCTTTTGGCTGGAGATCACGCTGTCAGATGTCTTTGAGGCGGACGATTTCGATCCCGCAAGAGCGCAGACATCCATCATGGGCGAAAAACAAGAACAGGCAATAGCTGATGAGCCCCCGCCGGCATGGCTGACGGAAATCATGCAGGCGGTCAAGGAAGAGCGAGGCCAGCTTGTTTTCAAAGATTTCATAGTGGATCGCCAGCGATTTGAAGTTCTGGTTGATTTATACAGCGCGTTCAAGGGCGCAGCTGCCGATATTGCGGCAGAATTCGTTTTCCAGCCGCCGAACTTACCCGCGAAGGAGCACGGTTCCGCCTATCTGGCCGCGGAAAAGCTGACGCTTCGGAAAGCGGACATGCAGCCGTTGCTTCCCCTGATTTCGCAGGCGTCTTCCTTCAGCGTGAGTTATTGCGCGGATAACCGGGTACGCCTTGGCGTTGAGGTTTCCAATATATACAACCGCCGCGCTTAACGCCGCGGCGAAATTGAGGAGGTGATGAAGTTTGATTTACGATTTGCTCCCGCACTACAAGGCGCAAGCAAACGCAAGCTTCTGGATCCGACCGAGAAACGCAGTGCTGTCGCGCGAAGTGAACAACCATAACATCCAAAAACTGAACGAAAAACATCGCCTGAACGCAAAAAGCAAAGCCGAAGCCGTTCGTCGTATCCTGTACGACGGCGGCTTTTCTTATGACGGTGTGCTGCCGACGGGCGCGTTGCAGGGGGATCCGCAGTTCACCAGCGTCTATGATTCCGACGACGCGATAACCCGATATAGCGTTATGCGCGAGCATCTGGCGCGTGACGTAAAAGCTCATGGATTTGATTGCACCGGCCACAGGCAAAAGAGCCTATATTTACAGGCCTTGGCCGGAAACAAGACCGCGCGAAAGACTCTGAATGCCGCATACCATGGGAACTTTCCATCTCACCCCAGGGACGCTTGGGCGGCGATAGAAACAATACAGCACGAGATTTATCGTGCCTATATCAAACAAAACAACTACCCAAACAGGCTGTGCACCCATCCGATGTACCCGGCTATATCTCCGCCCCTTCCGAACCCGGTCAAGCTCCGGGGATTCATCATCAGGGCCAAGAGGTCACGGGACATCCTGACGCTTTCGTGGATGCTCGGCAGAGATTTAGAGCAGCAGGAGATTTCCGCTGGGAGCCTGGATCGCCTAATTCTCGCCGTTCTGCACCGCTTCGGATACACCGCCATGGAAATCGACGCCATGAGGCGTATCGTAGACGAACAAGAATCCAGGCGGCAAAGCGGCGCCGCCAATGGACCGGAAGACAAAAGCACCTTTTTATGGGGCTGTCTTGCAATGCTGGTCCCTGCCACCCTTTTCATTAGTGTCCTTCGGCTCGTGGGTTATCTAATCAGCAGCCGCAGTACGGTCGGCAATCTCATTGGGCTCGCCTTATTGATGGGCTTAGTGCTCGCAATTTTGATTGTTCTCTGCAAGGTGTACAGAGGAAAGAAGAGCCGACCGCCGTAGTAGTATCCCCATCAAGCAAACCCAGCCAATTTTCTTGGCTGGGCTTTTTCATTACGCGCGCGGCAAAAATAAAGAAGCTGGAGGAAAAGTCCATATGAGCAAGCTACAAGTTGGTCAAATAGTTTATGCTCCCGCTGAAGGAAACAGGCGGAGCAGTAGCGGCGTTGTTCCATTTACCGTCACCAAGGTGGGGCGAATCTATTTCCACGTGGGCCGCCAATGCGAAGGCATGAATGGGTTTTACGATGAAACGAGGTTCCGTCTGGAGGACAACCTCGAAGAAGTAAATATCGGCGATCCCCGTCGCGTCAACTTTAGCGAGCAGGAATATCTCGACGAGCAGGAATGCCTTCGTCTGTTCAATCAACTACGCAAGTGCTTCGACTGGAGGAATGAGCGGCAATATACACTTGATCAGCTGCGCCAGGTTTGCCGGATATTGAAGATTGAGGAAGGAGAGCACTAACATGGCTATTCATGAACTCACCCCGCAATTGAAAAAGTACATCACCGCCCGCCTGAACGACGAAAGCACGCCCATCACGGTAATAGGGATGCCAATCGAAGGTGACGACATGCCCTACATCCTCATCGTAACCGGATACGCTGCCTTTAGGGTGCCCAGCCTGATTTACCAGATGACCTTCCAGACCTACCTCCACCGCGAGCCGCCCGGGCCCGGCGAAGGTTTTCGTATGAACAGCGATCAACGCATCGACATCGAACAGCAACTCCAGCAGTGGGAGCAGCTGAAAAGCGGCTGCAGGGCGACAGCGTTTCTCACGCCCTACTTACTGGAGACGTATAAGGGCAGACGTGCCAGCCAACTGCGCCTGCTTTGGGCGGATCCCTATACCATTTGGATCGCTTCAGACGTCCTCAACACCGTTGACGTGCGCTGGGGGGAACTGAAGGCTGCTGCGACAGATAGAGACCCTGTCTACTTCCAGGGCACAAACATCGAAGCCTTTTTCCTGCCCTATCTGCGGTGGCAAAAAAAAGAGCGCGCCAATAACGCGCTTCTGGCACAGGAAACGGATATGGCAAGGGCCTGGTGCGCACGCAGAACAGCGGAGAACGAACAGCCATAACGGAAATCAGCCATTATTGCTGCTGAGTCGAAAATTCTCTGATTAAAGGTTACTGTTGTGTAGAATCAGGAACGACGGGACATTTTGAACAAAAAATAATTCCATAATATGGGATTGTTTTCAACTTACCCTTGACAATACCCGCTTGAAAAGGGTATAATCTTTTATATACAGAGGTAGAGGGAGGCGTTTCACCAGTGTTCAACAAAGAACAAAAGGTTAAGTTCATAGCAGCCTCTTATCCGGAGGAAAAAAGCGCGGAAATACTCGAGCTGCTCAGCCTGTTTTCTCCTTATGAAGATGAATGGCACGATGATTTTTTGCGGCAGCCCATCAGCCGCCTGCAACCCGCATTTAACGTAATCGCGAAAACGATGCCCGCGAAAAGGGCAAAAGCCCTGCTCTCTGTCGTGAAAAAATACCGTGAGTGGTTTTTAAGCGAATACAAGGAGCAGGCGGCTTACGCCGGCGTACTTCAGCTGAAGATAAGCGACGATGATAAGCTGCGCAGCAGCATGGTTCCATCGGCCATGTACCTCAAATTGATCCTCGATGAAGTGCTTGAAGAACCAGCGCGGGATACCGTGGATAACGTGTATCGGGCGTTGTTGTGGCTTGCCTTTGCAGGCGTACCGCGCACGTTAGCCCCATTGATTACGAAAGATGAAATCGACTTCTACAACATGGTTATCCGCCATGATGGCAGGGAGTACAGAATCCCTGCCGAGGGACTAACAGAATTCCAAAAGCTTTGTGAATTGGATACTTTCTTGGTCATCCATAAAAACCCGGACTATGAGAAACGCCGTCCGCGCGCTGAAGGCAATCAGCTTCTTCGCGGGCTTAGCAACACATGCATTGAAGCGGAAAAAATCGGCGACGCCATCTACCAGCGGTTTGCAAAAACAAAATGGTCCTTAACATATGAGGCAGTTATAGATTCCGGACTCTATATCTCGAAATATGAGATGGAGCGCTTTGGGCTGGATGTTTCGTTTGAAACGGAGATCGAGCAAAGGCTGGAGGCAATGACCGACCAGAGCAAACAAGCAATCAGCAACAATCGTAGCATGATGCGTAGCCGGTACACGGAAAAATACAACCAATGGAAAAACATTTTTAATCTTCAGACTGGAGACTAGGCCGAAAAAATAAACAGCAGCCGAAAAAAGGCTGCTGTTTTTTCATGTCCGGGCATATCAACCACCAGCTTGCGCCCGCGCGGCCGCCTCCAAGATGACCCTGTGCCGCTTGCCGAGTCCCGCCGTCTGAGACCAGTTGCGGATAACAGTATCCGTGGAGTTCATCGCCCGCAGCGGCTTCGCGCGCTTTTCCACATGGCCGTTTTCAAAATAGTAGTTCGATGTCACGAATGCTGCGCCGCGGCCCAGCAGCAGTTCCATGACAAGCAGCAGCTTCTCAATATTGCGCGTCAGCCCTTTGAAGCTGTCGAGAACAAGAGGAGCTTTGTATTGCAAGCAATAGTTCAGTTGCTCTTCAAGCCGTTTATCCACGGTTAGTGCATACGCGTCGCTGACAATCTTGGGGAAAGCAGCCGAGATTCCTTGTCGGGTCATCAGCGTATGCTTCTCCGATACAAGCAGATCGTAGTTCTTTATATCGGATGCGACAGGCGTGTATTCCTGTGTCAGGGTTTTCGCGTTTGCAAGCATCGACAGCGCCATCCATGCTGCTTGATATTTCTTCGCCAGATCGCCATACAGGTCCATGGGCAAAGGATCATACTGAGTTGCATGCGCCGAAAAATCCACGCCGCGAAAATACTTGATAGCTGTGGAAGTAATCTCGACTATTTTTGGTACTGGAAGCTCACAAGACAGTCCTGCGGCGGCAAACTCATGGGACTGCAGCGTTTCAAACTCAGAGTTGCGCAGCGTAATAACCACGAAATTGCGCACATCTATATCCACCGACAGCGGCTGGTAAAACGCACCTTCTTCTGAACCGACCAGCAGCAGGGCCTTGCGGAATTGGATATCGTTCCAGTGTGCGATGCAGGACAACATTTGGGTCCGCACCGTACCGCGAATGCGCCCAGCAAATACGGCGTTCACGCCGCATGCGACCATTTGGGGCAGCAGAATCGTGTCAAGATAACGGTCAACTGGATTGGGCGTCGTGTTTTCCAAACGCGCACCTCCCTTTCGACCTATTATAGCACGAAAACAGTGAAAAGTAAATCTTTCATGCAGAAATAATCTCGACGAAGCAGACGATTCTCGGAGTGCCCAGCGCTTCGGGGTGTTTTCATATACCAAATTTTAAGTGGGAGGACTTCTATCATTCAAGCTGAAATATCCGCGCCCGAAAGCGAAGCCGGCGTGATCGCCACGCTGATTCACCATCCTGCGTTTTACTTCCACTGCGAAAACCTGCGCCCGAACCATTTCACCAGCAGGCAGAACGCGTATCTCTACTGGGCCCTGGGCGAACTGGCCAAACGCGGCATCGAGAAAATCGACGCTTATAATATAAGCAACATTCTCAATTCCAATGAAGCTGCCAAAAAGCACATGGAAGCAGTGCCCATCGAGGCGATCCATGAGCTGATCGACGTGTCCCATCTCATCGCCAGGAATTCCGCCGAGGACTATATGCCCGTCGCCGAGAACATCGTGGAGGCCGCGTTCCGCCGCACGGTTCAAAAGAAGCTGGAGCGCTGCGCCAATCTCTGCGGGAATATGTCAGTAGATATCCGCAAAGAGATTTATTCCCTCGACAGTGCCATGATGGAGTTCGCAACTACAAATGATGTTCCGCAGTTCAAAGATGTCGTGGAGTCCATCTGGGAGGAGATCGAGCAGCGGCAAGGGGGTGCCACTGGCATTCCCTTCAAGTTTCCCACGCTCAACCAATATGCGACCATTGACCGCGGGGAGCTGTTCATCTTCGCTGCCAGCGCAAAAAAGGGCAAGAGTATCATGCTGCTCAACTGCGCCGTGGATTTGATGCGGCGCGGTATGAAGGTCCTCTATCTGGATAGCGAACTGTCCGATAAGATGTTTACCCCGCGAATGATCGCCCACCTGACGGGCATCGAGTTTTCCCGTGTGCGTTCCGGACGCTACTCTGAGGAGGAGCGCCAGCGGATTCTGCTGGCGGTCAAGTGGCTCAAGGAGCAGAACACCTTCACCCATAAATATATCCCATTGTTTGACGAGCACAGCGTTTACACCATCACGAAGCGCGTCAGCCACACCCAGGGCCTGGACGTTATGATCGTAGATTATTTTAAGGGCAGCGGCGAGGGGGACGCCTTCGGCACATACCAGGAGCTTGGGCGCTTTGTGGACCTGGTGAAGAACGGCATCTGCGGTGACATGGATATTGCCGGCGTGGGCGCTGTGCAGGCGACCTCAACCGGGCGTGTCGCTGAAAGCGATAAAATCAACCGCAATGCATCCACCATCGCGCTGATTCTGGATAAAACACCGGAGGAAATCGAGGCCGACGGCACCGACTGCGGCAACAAGAAACTGCGTGTGGTGCTCAACCGCAATGGCGGGCAGATGCTTGACAACGAGTATATGGATTTACGGTTTAATGGCAATTTGATTCTATATGAAGAAGCAAAACAAAGCATAGCCAGTGAGCCTTACTAACAAAATTCCTGACTACTCAATTTTTTGGGAGCGCCC
>JGI24696J40584_12961028_pt1 | contig 10080 bp, 7 predicted proteins | sample TergutCo191P4_FD_40584 | JGI IMG/M metagenome (IMG submission 40584)
ATAGTCGCAGGCGGTTTGGATTCAGATCAGTGATGTATAGATGATCTCAAAGTTCACAGATTTAGGGATATCAGAAGATATCGTAAGAGCAATAGAGGATATCGGATGGGAAGAACCTACTCCAATACAGACGGCGACCATCCCGCTCGGCCTGAAAGGTACTGACATGTTCGGTCAGGCTCAGACGGGGACCGGAAAGACAGGGGCGTTCGGCACAATAATAGTTCAGAGGACGGAGCCTATGCAGAAGCTTCCTTCATCGATAATACTCGTTCCCACAAGGGAGCTTGCGAACCAGGTGTCCGATCAGATAACGGAGCTTTCCAAGTATACAAAGCACGAGTGCGTCCCCATTTACGGCGGAGCAAGCATTGAAGGACAGATCAAACGGCTCGAGAAAGGCGCCGATGTCATTGCCGGAACACCCGGAAGGGTCAAGGACATGATCAACAGAGGCATCCTGAACCTCAGCAAGATAGAGATAATGGTCCTTGACGAAGCTGACAGGATGCTGGACATGGGATTCATCGAGGATATCAAGGACATACTGTCGGCGATGCCGAAGAGCAGGCAGACAATGCTGTTCTCGGCCACCATGTCAGAGGACGTCAAACGCCTGGCAAGCGATTATATGATCAAACCAAAGGAGATCAGCGTCTCTCGGGACGAGGTCGTCCTTGACCTTACCAAACAGTATTTCATATCTGTGGGAAGAAGGAACAAATCCTGGGCGCTCACAAGGATCCTCGATATCGACAAACCGAAAGCGATAATATTCTGCCAGACCAAGAAAATGGTCGATGTCCTTGACGAAAGACTTACCAGCCTGAACTACCGAGTAAAGGCCATCCACGGCGATATGCCGCAGCCGAAAAGAGAGAAAGTGCTCAAGGATTTCAAGGACGATAAGATCCAGATACTCATTGCAACGGATGTTGCCGCAAGAGGGCTGGATGTTGATGACATTTCATATGTCATAAATTACGACATGCCTGACGATGTTGAAACATACATTCACAGGATCGGGCGTACCGGAAGGGCCGGTAAAGAGGGCGTGGCCATATCGTTCGTTACATCGGAAGAGGAGCATCTGGTCCGAGAGTTCGAACTCAGGACCGAGATGAACATCGAAAAGAGAGAGGTCCCCGAGGCAGAAGAGGGAACTAAAGACACCATCAGAAAGGTTATCGATTACGATCAGCTCGCCGACGTATACGGGATGGTTAAGTTCCAAGTGAACCTCGGCAAGGATGACGGCCTGGGGAAGGTCGGTCTTGCCGAGCATCTCATTAAAGCAGCCAAGATAAGGGACTTTGCAATAGGCAAGATCGAGATCGGAGCCGGCTCGTCAGTGGTAGAGGTGCACAGGGATTTCGGCAACAGGATGATGATGGACCTTCCCAAGATAAAATACAGAGGGAAGAAGGTCACCGTGGAAATATACGCGGATTGATCCCGGTCAGATCTCCACCACTATCAAAGTGTTCCCGAGCTGTATCGTCTCGACCGCTTTGCCGTCGAGCGTCAGTCTTTTCTGCGTTTCCCAGAACTCCTGTGCCAGAGTTATCTTCTCTCCATCGACCTCAAGCTCAAGCCCGTCCTTTGTCATCATTTTCAAAGCGTCTTTCGGAGACAAGGCCGAAAGAGCCAAGACAATGCTTTTTGCTTGTCCTTTGAACGCCGGACCGAGCTTTGAGTGTATCGGTTTTATGGCTGTCACTTCTTCTTTCAATTCGGCTTTCTTTAGGAAAATGAGCTCTTTGATCTTAGAGGTCTCGATTATGTCCGGTGCCCCCTTTTCCAGAGCCGGGGCCCCTTCGCCGATTATCTCCACTTTTGACAGTTCCGCATTGAGGGGCATCTTCTTCTCTGATTTCCATGCCCTTATGGCTGATGTGATCTCGGTGATAGAATTGCCGATGCCGATCGCTTCCTCGTCAACGAATATTGGTGCGGGCCAATCAGATATGTGGATGCTCTTTGCCCCCTCGAAAGCGGCAAAGTGCTCCTGATATACATCCTCTGTCACATGCGGCATGAACGGTGCCATCATCTTTATGCTTCCGAGGAAGACGTTATAGAGAGTGTATCTTACGGCGGGATCGCTTCTTGCCTTCACCATTTCTATGTAGTTGTCGGCAAGATCGTGCCAGATGAATCCTTCCACCTCCTTCAGCGCCCTGTCGAACTGATACACGTCAAGATATCCGGTCGCAGCCTTGACTGTCTGAGAATAACGGCTTATGATCCATCTGTCGGATTCTCTGAGTTCTCCTGCCGCAACAGGTTTGCCGTCGAAGAATCTGCCGACGAACTGCCCTATGTTGAATATCTTGTTGGACAGCTTCTTCCCTCTCGTCACATCCTGCTCTCTGAACGCGTGGTCAGTGCCGAGAGAGCAGGACGCCGCGAAATATCTGAGCGCGTCCGCGCCGTAATTCTCAAGAATGGGGATCGGATCTATGACGTTTCCGACGGATGAGTGCATAGGCGTTCCGTCCGGAGCCATGATGAACCCGTGGATCATGATGTCGTCCCAGGGGCGGGATTGCTTTATCTGCCCCGATCTGAGTATGGAATAGAACGCCCATGTCCTTATGATGTCGTGAGACTGCGGCCTCATGCTCATGGGGAAGAATTTTTTGTGGAGATCCTCATCTCTTTTCCAGAATGTGTTGTACAGGCTGGAGCCGGACGAATCCATCCATGTGTCGAACACGTCCGTGCATCCTATCAGTTTCCCGCCGCATTTGCGGCATTTATCAACAGGAGGCGTGTCCGATGTGGGGTCCACATAGCACTGCTCTTCTGTTGCGCATACGGCCTCCCCGCAACCATCGCATTCCCAAACAGGGATCGGGGTCGCAAATATGCGCTGTCTGCTCAGGACCCAGTCCCATTCCAGAGAGTTGATCCAGTCCTGAAGCCTTATCTTCATGAACTCGGGGTACCATTTTATCTCATCAGCCTTGCCGAGCACCTGTTCTTTGAGCTCGATCGTCTTGAGGAACCACTGAGGGACCTGGAGATACTCCACAGGCATACTGCACCTCCAGCAGACCGAGACCTGCTGAGGGACCTCTTCCTGCCTGACAAGCGCGCCTGTCTCTTTGAGGTCGCGTATGATTGCTTCCCTTGCCTCTTTCACGGGCATGCCTGCATATTTGCCGGCGATCTCCGTCATCTTTCCCGTCTCATCGATCCCCTTTTCCATCTCAAGATGGTATTTCATAACCCATTCGAGATCGTCCTTGTCCCCGATGGTGCATATCATGACATTTCCTGTCCCGTACCCGGGATCGACCTTCGGATCCGCTATCACTTTTATCCTGCGGCCGTAGACCGGAGTTATGAGGTCCTTGCCGACAAGGTGCTGTTTCTCTTTGTCGTCAGGATGGACCGCTACGACCTTGCATGTGCATATCAGCTCCGGCCTAGTGGTTGCGATCATCACGTGGCTGTCGCTGCCGGCGATCGCGAACTTCACAAAGTTCAGTTTTGTCGTGTTGTCTTTATGGTCCACCTCTGCATCCGCCAGAGCGGTCATGCATCTAGGACACCAATTGACGGGGAAATCCCCCTTGTACACAAGGCCTCTGTTGAACAGCTCCACGAAGGACATCTGCGTTATCCGTCTGTAGTATGGGGCGTCCGTCTGGTAATAGATGCTGGGGTCCATGCTCTCCCCGAGTATCTCAAAATGATGCGTCATCTCATCGATGAATCCATTGGCATATTCGCTGCACAGCTTCCTGTATTCCTCTCTCGGGAGGTCCAGTTTCGTGATGTTGTGCTTCTTTTCCACTTTTACTTCTATCGGAGTGCCGTTGACATCGAAACAAAGCGGAAAGAACACGTTGTAGCCTTTCATCCTTTTGTATCTTGCGGCGAAATCGATGAGGGAATATCCTGTGGCGTGCCCGAGGTGGAGAGACCCCGACGTATATCTCGGAGGATTGTCTATGCTGTATGCAGGCTTATCCGAGTCAGGATCGAAACGGTATATCTCTTCTTCCTTCCACATTTTCTGCCATCGTCTTTCGACAGATATTGAATCATACTGTGACATTTTGAACAGACAGTTAATCGGGATAATATAAAAAAAGGTTATGAGGAGGAAACGGAAGAAATCTGATGAAACTTGCGGCAAAGTCTGAAACGGCGTATGCGGCATTTGCCGCCCTATTTACTCCAAACCGCCGTTCAGCAGCGATAAGAATGCTTCCGAGGGCGTGAACTTTATTTTTTTGCCTGTTTCGTACTTGAGTGGCTCGTACCGGCCGTCGCGGTACCAGAAGATCTGCCAGGTCAATGAGCCGGGGCCGCCCGCATAGAACCTTGGAACAAAATCGAAGAACGCAGACAGCACATTCACGACCTTCATGTCGTTGATTGGATAGATAGCCGCCAGACTCCTTGTGGGAATGCCTATTATCGCTCCGCCTTTGCCGATGAATCTTTTGTTCCGCTCGATGTCGAACAGTATGTTCGATGCGAAAAAATGCTCCGTTTCTATGGTAAAGACAGTGTCTCCGCCTAATACGACCTCCTGCGCTTGCAATTGATAGTTGCGCCGTATGTTCTCAATGCCGATATCGAAGAGCTCATTGTCTGATATGTTCCATTTGTCCGCGTCGCTGCGGGATATGTTCTTGATCGTCTGCGGGAAATCAAAGATGAGCGCGGCAAATACATCCTCGGCGAACGGCCTGCGGATCATGATGTCCTCGCCGAAACGGGATATGTAGTCCTCGCCGTAAAGCCGGACGCCGATGTACTGCTTTATTTTTTCAAAATCATCAGGCACCAGACTTGCTTCGAAAGCTTCGTTCTCGACCATCAGTGCGAAGTGATGCTCCACCATTTCCGGATATTCCTTGGGGTCCTGAGCGGCGCATATCTGAACAATGTTCGTCAGTCCGAATTTCCAGCTCCCGACGTTGACGGTTCCGTCATCTATCGTGTACGGTTCGCCCCTGCGTTTGAAATAATCATCAATGGCGGATATGAACGCCGAGTATCTTTTCTCATCCATTACGGATGCCCATTCCGGAACAGTGGTCTTCTTACGGCCAAACATGGACTTCCTCACTTTGGAAAGATTAAATAAAAAGTTTCAAAGGTCATTTCTTTCTTTTGCGGAAAGATACGTTGGAATCTTTCATTTCCGTTACCTGCTGCCCCATTTTTTTCATGAGGTCGCTGTTTGCTTTAACAATGTCCCAACCCACTTCCTTCAGGTCCAGTACCGTCCCGTGTATGAAAAGCCTGCCGGAAAGGCTGTATTTCTTCCTTCCGCCTTCTTTTCCTACTTCCTCGTTGTACTTGGATATGTGTATCGTCAGCGATTCCGGTTTGTATATCTTGGAGATGCGGGTCATTTCCGTCTCGATGTCCGCATACATGGCATCGGCGTAGAATTTATCCTCGTCGTCAAGACCGCTTATCTGCACAAAGAGGGATTCTCTTTCCCTGCATGCGGATATCAGTTCCACGATGTCGAACTCCGTGAGCACTCCGACCAGTTCTTTTCCTTCGATCACCGGCAGCGTGGAGAAGTTGTGTTCCTCCATCAGCGACGCAGCCGCACCCAGCGTCTCATCCCAGTCGATAGTCCTGACCGCGCCTGTATACACGCTGCCGATGGATATCTGGGCCTTTGAGCTCTTTTTGAAATCGCCGAAGCTCTTTGTGTCGATCTTCCAGTGATTGTCGATGACCTCTTTCATCCCCACCACACCGACGATGGACATCTTGCTGTCAACGACAGGCACAGTCATTATGTCCAGCTTCCTCATGATTTCCAAAGCATCATCCAGCATGGCATTTTCGCTTACGTATTCAACGGGCGTGGTCATTATCTCCCATACTTTGATGTCCCTGAGTATCTTGATGCGGGCCGCGACCCTGGTCAGACCGCTTCTTGACACCATGCCTATTATCTTCTTTCCGTTCAGGACGGCCAGCTGCCTGCAGTTGTTGGCAACGATGTGCTCAGCGATCTTCGTTATCTCTGTGTCCAGAGAGACCGTCGGAAGGTTGCGTACAAGGTTCTTTACTTTCGTGTCCGGCGCGGTGCTCCCTTTTCTGAGTATCGAGCCGTAACTTATCACTCCTGCATAATTGCCGTTCTCTATTATCGGTATCTCCTGAAACCTGGATTCCCTCATTTTTGAAAGAGCCTCTGCGACCCTGTCCTCAGGGCCTATTGTAGGAAATTCAGGTATCATTATGTCCTGAACGGTTATACCCTTAAGTTGTGATCTCAAAATCATTAATTTTTTTAGATCCTCTAGGTCTTCAACGCCTATTGTCTCACCACTATATCATCGGGGTATTGCCGATATAAAGATTGTTTATATTATCCAAAAATACGCCGTCAGCGGCGGAATAAATCCATAAATATTGTTGAACAATGTATCGGGCACGCATTTTCTGGCATTTCCGGCAAGGTATTATATAGAAGCCTCAGAGGTCCTCGAACCGCCTGCCAGAGAGAAGGGACCTTAGCGCTTCCTGCACGGAATCTGCCCGTATCCTCTTCTGAGCGGTGGTGTTGCGGTCCCTTATGGTCACGGTGCCTTTGGACGGCCCCTCAAGGGATTCGTAATCCACGGTTATGCACCAGGGTGTGCCAATCTCATCCATCCTTGCATACCTCTTGCCGATAGTGCCGGAGCCGTCATAGTAGGCTTCCATGCTGGGCGAATGCACCTTTTTGTATATATCCGAGGCAAGTGCGTCCAGCCCGTCCTTCTCCATGAGGGGGAATATCCCCACTTTTATCGGGGCTATCTCGGGCGCGAGCCTCAGAACGGTGTAGTCTTCTTTTTTATCGTATGTGTAAGCGTGCTCAAGCACGGAATAGAATATCCTGTCCAGTCCGTGCGACGGCTCGATGACATGAGGGATGACCCTTTCTCCGGATATCTTCTCACGCACTCTGACCACTTCGAAGAATTCGCCGTCCAGGATCACTTCCTCATCTCCTACTTTAAGGGCGAGCTTGCCGTCCCTGATGTCCGACGGGCGTTTTGCTTCCATCATCTCCGCAATGGATTTCGCTTTGTCTTTGAATCTCGGACCCAGGGCTTTGTGTTTGGCCTTGACCTTATCCGTCTCCCTCTCTTCGGGCTCGTCGAACTTCTTGAAATGCGTAAGCTCCGTACCTGAGAACTCAGCGTGCCTTGACAGGTCCCAGCAGCCTCTGTCGGCTATGCCGGTGACCTCTATCCATCCAAAGGAAAGAAGGACCTCCGCGTCCCAGCAGTCCATGGCGTAGTGGGCCATCTCATCGCGGAGATGCTGTCTGAACCTCAGCCTTTTCTGGTCCACTCCCAATCTGACCAGTAACTGCTGCGTCGTATATACGAAATACGCCAGCACCTTGTTCGCTATGATCCCTTTGCTGACGGCCTCGCCGACCGTCATCGTCACGGCCTCGGTGCCTGTGTTGGGAACAAGCGTTATCGGGTCGTTCTCTATCTCGTGGAATCTGCTCCAGCCTTTGTCCTCAGGGTCGACGAAGAGCTCCACTTCCATCATGTTGAACTCTCTCATCCTTATCATGCCCTGTCTCGGGGAGATCTCGTTCCTGTAGCCTCTTCCGGTCTGTATCACGCCCAGAGGGAGCTTTTCCCTGTTGTACCTGTAAAGGTTCAGATAATTGACGAATATCCCCTGCGCGGTCTCCGGCCTGAGATACCCTACTCTGGACGAGCCGGGTCCGATGGTCGTTTTGAACATAAGGTTGAACTCCTCCACCAGGCCGAGCTTTCCGCCGCATTCCGGGCATTTAACATCAAATTTCACAAAGGCGTCGTCCAATTCCTTCGGGGACAGCACGTCGGGGTTGTCAAAGAACTCTTTGACGAGGTGGTCCGCTCTGAATGCGGATTCGCATTTGGTACAATATGTGACCAGATCCGCGAACTCATCCACGTGGCCGGACGCCTTGAAGACCTCTCTCGGATTGACGGTCTCCGAATCTATCTCTATGAAACCTTCTCTCCCCCTGTAGATGTCTCTCCAGACCTCAACTATGTTGTTCCGCATATTGGACCCCAAAGGTCCGTAATCGAACATTCCGGCCACTCCTCCGTACAGTTCGAAGGACGGCCAAACGAACCCTCTGCGCCTGCAGAGGGACAGAAGATCATTGCTGTTGATCTCGTTACTCATTGGCATTACCTGTCAGTGCGCATAGAACATCAACATCGTAGATCATGCCGACCAGCTCGTCCTTTGTGCCGTGCACCGGAAGCTGTCCGAAGTCCTTCTGGATCATGATGCGGGCCACATCGTTCAGAGGCGTCTTCTTGAAGACGGTCTTAGGGTCCTTTATCATGTAGTCATGGACGGTCGTTTCGTCGGGTATGTATTTGTCGGTTGCCGCATAGAACAGCGGAAGCACGTTCCTGTACCCCGCAAGTTCGGAATCCTTGATCCCCAGGCGCAGCATCGCCTCTGCGTCCGCGGTCTGATCGCTGAACAGGTCACGGTCGGTGAGTATCCCTACAAGCTTTCCCTTTATGTCAAGGACAGGTACGGCCGGTACATCGCTTATCCTCATTGAGACGACCGTGTACGCCAGCGGCTCTCCCTCATATGCGGTCACGCAGGTCGTCCTGATGGCATCCTCCGCCGTAAGCGGGGTCTTCATTTCCGCGATCTCCCTCAGAAGATCCGTCGGTGTCACTATGCCCACCAGCCTTCCGTCCTCTATCACCGGGATCCTGTGTATCCTTTTGCTGACGAATATGTTTGCAACATTGACGACGCTTATATCGGGAGTTACTGTGATGCATTCTCTTTTCATTATCAGCGATAACTGATCCTCATCGAATTTCCTGAAGATGTCCCTTCTGGAAACGATGCCCATAAGCTTACCGTCGGAAGCCCGCACTACCGGAAGTCCGGTAAGTTTGTTCCTGACCATCATATTGATCGCATCGCTACGGCTTCCCGGAACCTCTGCCACTATGGGCGCCGTAGTCATTATATCCGCCACTGTTTTCATCCGAGCCAACCTCTGAAGTCTCGACCAAAGAAAAAAGCAAAAGCTTTTCCATTGGTAGTCCTGGCGGGGTTATTTGTCTTTAGGTAATTAAGTGCATTGATTGACAATGCAGTTCATTCTTTAGAACGGGGCGCTGCTTTGACCACCATTACGGGGCATTTCGCACTCCGCACTATTTTTTCCGACACGCTTCCCATCAGAAGCTTTGAGACGCCTGTCCTTCCCAGAGAGCCCATGATGATCATGTCATACCCTCCAGCCTCAGATTCCTGAAGGATTACGTTTGACGGTACGCCCTCGATGCGCTTCTCCTCTGCTTCCACGCCGGCCTCCCTGGCTTTTTCTAAAACATAGCTTGTTGCGTGTGCGCCCTCCTTCTCGAGAGCCTCATAGACGTTGACCAATGTGACTGCTGTATCCATCGGCGAATTTGCATAAACCGATTTATCGAGAACGTACAGCGCGGTGACCTTTCCTCCGGTCAGGACGGCAAGCTCAATGGCCGCATCCACTGCGTACTTGGTGTATTCGCTGCCGTCCGTCGGTACGAGAATGTTCCTGAAACTCATTTTGATTCCTCTTTTTTCGGTTCATATCTGTATATCGGATCTTTGTTCCGCAGAACATCTTCCATGGAAAATCCTTTGGAACAGGGCAACACGGCCAGTTCCGCCGTCATTCCGACAGATACACAAATTCTGTTGTGCGGATATAATATCTTTCTCCCATTTTTGAACAGCGGCCCGATGATATCGTTTACAGAACCTCCCTGTGTGAGATGGACATCCCCGAGAACGGAGGCTTCGGAGCGCATGTCCGGGCCGCAGAGCATTGCGTTGTCGGTGCCTATCGCAACATCGACCCCGCAGTCCAACATCCTTTTGATCGGCGGTGCTTTCCCAAAGTACAGATTGGACCGGGCACACACCACGACCGGGACCTCGGATTCGGCGCACTTCAGCAGGTCTGAATCGGTAGCTTCCGTCATGTGCACGACGAATGCCGGGTCCAGCGACAGTATGAAATCTATGTCCTCTCTGATCCTCTCGCTGGCGTGTATG
>JGI24696J40584_12961026_pt1 | contig 10070 bp, 6 predicted proteins | sample TergutCo191P4_FD_40584 | JGI IMG/M metagenome (IMG submission 40584)
CTGATGAAATCATGCGGGTGTGCAATCGTGAGCGCATCCGCGCAGTGCAAAAGTTCCTCGGCAAAACCCAATCGGTCCCCCAATTTGAACACCAGCGATTGCACCATGCCACGCAAAATAGGGTGCTCCAACAGAGACTCAATTTCGCGCGCGGTGAAGGCCGAACGGGAGATCATCGCCGCCTCAAAGCTGTAGCGTGCCCGCCGTTTCTGTTCGCGCAGCTGCTTGACGGCCTCCTTCAGCTCGGCAATATATGCGTCCTTCGCCAATTCTTTCGACAGGGTCTTGATGACCTTGCCTTTTTTCTGTATCACAAGCTCCGGCGTACCGTCCTCTGAAATGCTGAGCCAGACCTCTGTTTCGTCAATCATGTGCGGTTCCATCAGCGGGCGCAATTGCTCGATTTTCGCGCCCTCCAGGGCCCAGACCATGCGCTCCGCGTCACTGTAGCCTGTGGTAATGGCGAGGTTTTCCAGGGCGACTTCGCAGGCCTTGCCCTCGCTGGCCTGCCGCTGGGAGCCGAACTGCCGGCTCTCCTTCTTGTATCGCTGGATGAACTCGTAGCGCTCCAGAGCGTCATTTTCGCCGGCGAGGGGGATCAGCGCGTAGGCCCGCAGCTTTTCCTGGTTGTGCTTCTCGGTGATCTCTGCTTTTGTGGCTGCCTTGTCCAGGCGGCCCAGCACCGCATCGGCATAGAGCTGCGAGCGCCGATGGGCCGTGCTGGAATCCGTGATGTACTTCGCGTTTTTATAGAGCTCCTGAAAGCGCTTTTCGCCGAGGGTGTGATAAGCCTGGAAGAACCAGTCCTTGTCGAAGGCGCCGTCCACGAACTGCGCGGGCTCTATGGCGGAGAAGATAGCCGTCTCGGTCTCCTTCGCGGCCGAAAAGCCCTCGTTGACATGGGCATGGAAGAACCATACCCCGCACTTCAGTCCCGCGATGTCCATGGCCTTTTCCAGCAGCCCGGCCCACTGCGGCGCATAAATCGCCGCCTGGATGACCCGCTTCTCCGGGATTTTCGCCTGCTTCAACGCGGCGCGCAGGGTTTCCGGGGTGTCCTCCGGCGTAGGCCGGCAGCCGCGCAGCAGGTGGCTGAGGCACTCCTTCTTCGTCAGCTCGCCCCGCCCGAAATAGTAGTATTGGTAGCCCCGGTGGAAGCCCGTTTCGCCCAGGGCGGCAAGGAGCTTCACGAAATGCCCCGCGCCGCCGTCGAAGTGGTTGATCTGGGCGGCGGCTGTGGTCAATGGGGTGGGCAGCTCGCCCCGGTTTTCCTCGATGGTGACGATCCTGTCGAAGGCCGCCGACAGGATCGGTTTGACAGCGGGGTATTTCTCCTGCAATTCACGCCCGTCCACATAGGGCCCCGTGATGGTTCGTATGTGCTCGGGCGCGCCCGCCCCGGCGGTGAAATAGAAATACACCGCGTTGTCCGGCAGCAGGCCCAGGCTGTGGGCGCGCAGCAGATCCTCATTGCTGAGCCCGTAAAAATCCCGCTGCCCGGCGGTCAGGTATTCATACCAAATCTCATGGAACCAGGCGGCGAACTGCTCGTCGGTCTGTATGTGCGCATGGGCCAACTGCCGCCAATAGCTCAGGTAATCCGCCATAAGTACGCGGCCATTCTCGCTGGGCATATGATAAAAGCGCGGCCTCTCCTGTTTATTTTCCTCCTCGCATTCATCGCCCAGCCGGTTTTCCGGCACCTTCCGGATCAGGTTGACATAGACCGACAGGGCGAAATCGAACAGGTCGGCCTCCCCGGTGTGCATAATCGCCCGCAGGATCTCGTTGACCTTGTTTGGGTTCTCTATCCCCTTGGATTTTATGTGGCTCCCCAGCCGCCGCGTCAGTCCGTATTCGTCCGTCTCGATGGGGTATCCGGCAAACAGGCTGCGGAACCACTTGGTGTAGTTCTTGTTATATCGGTAGCCGCCGCGCCACAGGCTCAGCACCGCCGCGAGTTTCTGCTTGTCTTCGGCGAATTCCCCCGCCGCCTTGAGCCATTCCTCGGCAAGGGGGTAGTCGGTAATCGCGCCACTCCATTTGGCCCCCGCCAGGGGCCGCAGGCCGTAGGGGTTGTCATTGAGCAGCACTTTCGTCCGGGCGCCGGTTCCGTCCTCGATTTCGTATTCGTAGTCGGCATTGAGATAGAACACCGCGATGATTCTGTCATACAGCGCGAAAAACGCAGCTTCGTCCGGCACAATCATGGCCTTGAGGTCGCTGTCCTTGATCACCGGCACAGGCGGCTGTTTGGAGGCATAGGCTGCGCGGTCGAACACCTCCGCCTTCGGGTCATACAGACCATAGCCATTTTCGGCGGTGTAGATATCCGCGCTTTTCTCAAGCAGGATCGCCACATCCTGCGACGCATCCACCAGCGCGGCGGTTTGATCCCGGTACTGCGCCCGCAGGGCCGGGTTCTTCTTCGCGAACACCTCGAGGAGTTCCACGCCGGCGAGCAGTTGGTTTTTGTTCTGGGAAACAAGCAGCATATCAAGGGCTGGGCGGATGAGGACCTCCTTCTGCTGTTCCAGCAGGGTGACGATGCCCTTGCGCAGGTCGGCGTTCTGGGTGGTGAGGGTGCCGGTCAGCCGTTGGATGTCCGCCGCGTTCAAGGGGTAACGCCCCAGCCGTTCGACCACAAGCTGCCGCACGGTCTGGCTTTTGTCGGAAAGGCCCTCCAGCAGGAAGGCGCGCTGCTCCGGGAGCTCGGGGTTCAAAAGCAGGCAGTAAAACGAAGCGCTTGGCACCGGGAATTCCGTCAGGCGGCGGATCAGCCCGGCGTCGCGGTCATAAGCGGCAAGACCCAACAGCAGCCCGCAGGGCGCGGCGGCGCTGAGCTCCTGCGTGCACCAGGGGAAGACGCTGCCCTCGAATGACCTGCTCTTCTTGCCGATGAACTCCGCGGCAGCGGCGGCCCGGTCAAACAGGGCAATGCGTTCAGATTTGTCCGCCGGGTACATTTCGTCCGGGTAGCATTTTTCCAGCGTCTCCCGCTCGTCTTTTTGCCCCCATCGCCAGACCTGCATCCCCTGCGGCTGGTGCAGGTTGGCACAGACCCAGGACAGCTCCTCCGGGTCGCGGACATCCAGATGCTGAACGGCGATGGCGTGGCGGTATTGTTCGCTGTTCGTGTTCGTGATGAAATACCAGCCCACCAGGCGCTTATATTTTTCGGCGCTGCCAATCAGCCGCAGCGCGTTTTCGGTGGCGGCGTGCAGGTCGCGGCAGCACAGCGCCCACAGGGCAAGATATATTTCTGTTGTATCGTTGGAGGCAAGGCCCGCCGGGATAGCCGTTTTATCCGAAAGATATTTCAGTGCGAGGGCCATGCATTTTTCCGCAATTTTTTGCTTTTGATCGCCGTAGCCAAGTCCCGACCAGGTGTCGAAGGCCCGCACGACTGAAGAAAAGCGGCACAGGCCGTGCTCCAGAATCAGTTTGATAAAATAGAGATGGCTCTCCAGGGTGCCGCTGTCGCAGGTCTCGAGTATTGCCTGGCGCAAGCCTTCCTGCCCCTTTGCGGCCAGCAGCAGCTTGCCCAGCAGATCTAAAGCCCGTGGCTCCCCGCTCTTGACGATGGCCGAGATGATCAGGTTGCTCATGAATACCACGCTGTTGTCACCCAGCACGGCTTCCTCGATCAAGGCGAAAATCTCTTGATCGCCCTGACGCAAAGCAAGAGCGACGCGACAGTCCAGGCCGGACAGCAGCGCGTCTCTTGTTTTCAGCGACTGCGCAATCGTCAGGCCGTAGCAGGCGAAATCAATGGCGTTGACCATCGCCATGAAGAACACATCGGCGTAATCCCCCGCCCGTTTGGAACGATACGAGGGCCGGTATGCCGTGTGGGAGTAGGGGAACTCCATGACCATGGCGCATTCCTCGCGTAGGCGCACTGCCTCCTCCTTGCCGAAGTACAACTTTAGTGCGCGATCGAGGCTGGGGCAGAAGAACTCGTCGAAGCCCTGGCAATTGCCTGCGGGATATCCGCACAGCTCCTGATAGGCCTTGTGCATCGCGTCAAAATAGTAGCAGCGCTGCCAGCGATATTCCAGATTCACCTGGGCATAGCTGCCAAAGCCATCCCAGATGGCCTTGATGAAATTCCGCGCTTTTCCCGGCAGCAGCTTATTCAGCCGCCGCTCATGTTCGGCCATGATGGCCGGATTCTTCTGGATGTCCGCCATTGCGCGTTCCTCCTTCACCAAAGCCGCCCCGCCAGGAATGTCAGGCGGATGAATGTCAGTGTATCGTTCTCGCGGATTTCAAGAGGTTCATCCAATGCGGCGGCTTCTTTGTCCTCAATAAGCACCCGGAACAGGCCGTCCTCAAAGCCCTGGAGCGCTGTCTCCACAGCCTTGCACGGGTCAGCTTTCCTATCGGAATACAGCCGCCCGAAGCCCACCTTGCCCACGGTGGCCTGGTCCGCGATTTGCGCCTCTGTCAAGAAAGGCATCAGCATATGCTCCAGCCCGCGGCTGTTGTATGTATCCACCTCCTGGCGGACAATTGTTTCAATCAGCTGCCGCAGGGTGGTGATGCCGTCGGGCAGGACATATGGTGTTTTCTCCAGCGCCGGGCGCCGCTTGCCGATGGCCTTCAGGTTGATGTAGATGTTCATGCAGCTGTCCGCCCTTCCTGATCTTGGCTTCTATTATATAGCATCAAAAAGAAAAATGCAAATGTTTCTGTGCGTACACTTTCAGGGGAAGCTTCAGGCCGTTGACACGAAAAGGCATATGTGCTACAATAATATCATGAAAAATTTCCAGCCAAATCGTCAGCGATAAACTTAAGGGACCTAACCGCCGGAAGCCCTTGGCCAACCTCAACACCGAATCAACCCATTTATCACCTAAAGGACCGGAGGCCATAATGAAAATCATTGAACTCGAATTTGCAAAACTGAGCGACACCACCGATGCCGACGCAACAACGCAGAACCAAATCGGTAAGTTGCGGCGACAGTTTCAGTCCTCGAATATCAATGTTCTTTTGGGGGCTGGATTCTCTATTGATGTTCTGGGCTTGCTCGGTGGCTATGAAACTAAGATGTATGATGCAGAGTTGTTCGGGACCGATGATGATGTTGTCAGCCTAAAGCAAGAGTTTTTTCGGGGTTCGATATTGCCACTTACCAATTCATCAAAGGTGAAAAGCGGAGAGGCAGATCGCAAGGCATTTCTTGCTCTCATCGCGGGAATTGTGAAAAACCGCCAATCGGCTATCCTGCACAAGATCATCAACGTGTTCACTACCAACTATGATCTTTTGATTGAGGCAGCATTGGAGAAAAAGCATATTGACTATGTAGATGGCTTTGCAGGCAAATTGCGCCCCACCTTCTCTACGGCCAATTATGGAATGATTCTCAGTAGGCAAACCAGCATTTCCAGCATGACTTCAGAGGTGGTTACGTTCAATCTCTATAAGGTGCATGGCTCCTTAAATTGGAAATGCGATAAAGGAGCGGTAGTTTGTCAAGACCACGTTGCGGCTATCAATGGTGTTAACGCAATGCTTGAAACGAATGGCTTCAGTCAGAAATATAACGAGCTTGCAATCATCAACCCTACAAAAGAAAAACTGAACACTACAGTTTTGAACGCAAACTATTACGACCAATTAAGGATGTTCTGCAATGAGCTTGAAAAAAGCAATACCATCCTTTTATCCTTCGGCTTTTCGTTTAATGATGAACATATCCGGCAAATGACGGAGCGGTCACTGAAAGGTAATCCTACGCTCGCGCTCATTATTTTTTCGTTTAACTCCGTCGCAACAGAGCAGTACGAGAAATTCTTTGAGTCATATCAGAATGTATCTGTTATCCAGCTCATTGAGAGTTCGGCAGAAGATGAAGAAGAACCAGTTGTGATGGACTGCACTTTGGCGAGAGCAAATGCTGTCCTTGAGGAGATATTCAATGGAACTAAGTGATTTTCTTAAAATCGGCGAGGTTTGTGAAGTCCAGGGCAAAACGGTCAAAGCCGGAGTGTACAGCGACAAGAACACAGAATATCTGAACTATAACGGAACGGTTCTGAAGAATGTTGGAATCGGCAGCTTTGTGTTGATCAGAAAAGGATTCAACAACATCATCGGGAAAGTGGAGGGTGAATTCACCAAGGAAGTAAGCGGCGAAAAAGGTTACGCCCAGATGGGCAATACAATTCAAAGGATCATCTCGATCAGCATTCTAGGAGGGTTACAATCTGAACGATTTGTTCACGGCTTGACAGAGCTTCCACTTATCGGCAATTTCGTTTATATCCTTGAAGAAGCGGTCATTGCCAAGATATTCTCCTTCAATTCGCCAGACCAAACGGTGCGGTTGGGCAAAATCATCGGACATGACGATTATCCGTTTGGAATTGGCGTTCAAGAGATTGCGTGTAGCCATGTCGGCATCTTTGGGAATACAGGCAGCGGCAAATCAAATACTCTCGCTAAACTGTATCGGAGCATCATTGATCAATACAGCCGCTATTCCGCGTTCAGACAAAATTCAAAATTTCTGGTTCTTGACTTTAATGGCGAATACGGCAGTGTTTTCCCGGGGGCAGACCTTTACTCATTATCGACCAAGAGATCGCTTGAGGAGGATGGAGACATTGCCGGAGACTACTTTAAATATCCTGTTAAGTTTGAGGATATCCTAAATTCAGAGTTCTGGGCAATTATCTTAGAAGCAACTGAAAAGACGCAAAAACCGTTTGTTCATCGGGCAATCAGGATGTTCAAAAGAATTAAAGATAGGCTAGAGCCCTTTAGCATAGAAACCCTGTGTGATCTCATTATAAAGACGCAAGCCAAGTACCCTGATTTGAAATACACTATGAGCGATGTGTTTGGTGTTTTTGGGCTTCAATCTTCGTTCGATCAGATGGATAGTATGTTCCAATACAATGGGCTTGGCAAAAATTTTTATTCCGTACGTAACGGCTATACAAATTACAACATTACAGCCGAGGATATTCAACAGGCGTTATTTGATGATGCCACGCTAGATCCCGATTCAGTTTTTGGGTTACCTCCCTTTGAAATGTTTGAATTTTCGATTAAATATAACTATTGGCGTGAAATTGCCCGTAGCTACATTGCCAAAGAACATATTGCTCCTTTGGTTTCAAGGGCTGGTAATCGTTGCGAGGACATGGAAAAGATTTTCATCGTACTGGATGCTGAACAATACAAAGCGCGCTTGCGGCAACAAAGAAATATTGAAGTTTTGTCCCTGCTCAATCTGAACCTCGCCATGAAGAAGATTGTCCCCATGATTATTTGCAAGATCAAGTATGCAGAGAAAAAAGAGGCAAGGAGGGCCGCCTTAGACAGCACCCTTCACCTGATAGTGGATGAAGCACATAATATCCTTTCGGATATGTCTACCCGAGAAAGCGAAGAATGGAAAGACTACCGCCTGGAGAGCTTTGAGGAAATCATCAAAGAAGGTCGCAAGTTTGGCGTTTTCTTGACCATTGCCTCTCAGCGACCTTCAGACATATCGGACACAATTATCTCTCAGCTTCACAACTACTTTATCCATAGGTTGGTGAATGAAGAAGATTTGCGGAAGATGTATCGTTCAGTGGCTTTCGCCGACAAAGCATCCAATGAAATGATACCCATCCTTCCTGCTGGCGGTTGCCTTGTATCAGGCTTGGCGACTAACTTTCCCGTATTGGTGCAGATAGATATCCTTCCAAGCGAAAGTCGCCCAAAGAGCGAGAATGTTGACATCAACAGGGCTTGGACAAATGGCAGAAGGATTAGCTGATATGGTGAAAGATAACACGTTCTCATTTGCCCAATAATGCCGTCAAAAATTTTGCCTGAGCAACTTTTTCAGGTGCAATGCCTAGCCGCCCTTCTTTTGGCCCGAGGCAAAGTTAGCTGCTAGAAAACGTTTTTTGCCCCGGAAAACGTTTTCTGCGAGAATCCATCCTTGAAAAAACGTTTTTTGATGCAAGCTGCGCATGGCCCTTACTTCCTGTCAAAGAACGGTGACTTCCCCGAAACCGACAGCGGGATACCCATAATCAACTTATGATCCTCCAGCAGGCCCAGCGCGGCAGCGGCCTTGCCGATGGTGAACATGATGCGGTTGTCCACGCGGCAGTCCGCCGCCATAGCTACCGCCGAACCTAGCGCGATACCCAGGTCAAGAGGCGTGAACACGCATGTCGCCCCGGTTGCCGCGCAGGCGGCGCAATTCTCGAAGCCGCACAGGCCGCAACGCTCATTCAGGCCGCGCGGCTCATACTTCACGCCTACCAAAACCACGGAACCGCTGGCGTCTACGTTGCCTGCGTCACGGATGAAAAAAGGCGCGGGGAGGGCTTCTCCCTGACGGCGCATTTCCTCTGCAAGCCGTGCCTTGTCCTCACCGACGAGAATCGCTGTGTCCATGTGGTCGATGCCGCAGGCCTTGGGCGCGGTGCGTGCCGCCGCGCAGACGGCATAAGCCAGATTCAATACGGCTTGCTCTTCTGCCTGTTTTGATGAGATAAGCATTTCCCCAGCCTCCTCTGTCATTGACGGTTTTCATCCTTATTTTCGTCGTCAGAATCGTACAGATCCCTGTATGCCATAACATAACTCGCGACAAGCTCGGGGTTTTGATCATAGTAATACCGGCCCAACCGCTTGAATAGCGCCAGCGCTTCTTCACTGTGGCCGGCATAATTCAGCAGGTTATCCAACAACCGTTCAACGTGCACGTCATCGACGACGCTCTGACGGATCACAGCGTCCACCTCTGCCCGCAGCGGGATCACCGCTTGCTCTATCAGGCTGTGCAACTGCCCGGCCATAGCCACAATATCATTGCCAACGTTCGGTGTGCCTTCCAGCTTTTCCTCAATCAGCGCCAAGGAAATCCGCAGGGCCTTGATGCGCCGCTCCAGCAACGTTCGTTGCGAAGCTCCCAGCTTGGAACTCTCCTGGACCTTTTCGCACTTTTGCAGCGTGGAGGTGAGAGCCTGATGGGCTTCATCCAGTTCTGCTTTCGTGTAATCGGCCATTCAGCGCCCCACCACCTTCACATAGAACCTCCGTTGCCGCGGCGGGTCAAACTCGCAGAAATACACGCCCTGCCACGTGCCAAGCAACGGCCGGCCGTCTTCGATGATCACCGTCGCGCTGGAGCCCATGGCCGAAGCCTTCAGGTGCGCGGCGCTGTTACCCTCCGCATGCTGGAACTCCAGTAGGTCCGGGAATGCCTTTCTCAGGCCCAGCAAAAGATCCCGCACCACATCCGGGTCGGCGTTTTCATTGATGGTAATCCCCGCCGTGGTATGCGGACAATATACAATCGCGTAGCCGCTGACGACGCCGCTTTTGGCGATGGCCTCCCGCAACTGCAGCGTAATGTTGTAGAAGTCCTCCCGTGGAGTGGCGAGCGAATATTCGTAGAGCATGTGCGCCTCCTATAGTCAGAGGAAAATCAGTCTGGGACTATACAGCTTTCATAGCCGATTATAGCACGAACTTCGAAAAATCGCAAGGAAAAGTAGTTCGGCAAAATTTTGTGTTCCATTATTTCCCGTTTTGTCCTACAAAATGGCACAAACTTGTCATAGATATGCCGTTGACTTTGAAACGAGGCCGTGATATACTATCATCGTCAAAAAATCTCAGTTGAGCACCGCCGCCGGATCCAGCACCCGGCGGTTTTCTTTTGGCCGGGACAATCCGCGAGGGGGCTGCATCCGGCCATCCCGCCCGGATTGCCGAGAATACGCATTTTTATACGCATTTTTTGCATTGTTGAAAATATCCCTAACGAAAATGCGTATTTTTATACGCATTTCGACAAAAGCGCACAATCCGTTCCTATGTTGGATCTTTGTTCGCCCGATGGTTCGGCGCTTCTTTTGCCGTTCCAATCAAAACTGCCTGATCCACTCCACCGCCAGAGGAAACCACCGCGCGGCCTGACTGTTGACCATTGCCGTGCAACCGTCTGGCGCGGTGAGATCCTCCGCCATGGAAAGCCCGTGTACTCCCTCCGGGAAGATGTGCAGGGCATAAGATATTCCCTGTGCCGTCAGAGCCTGAGC
>JGI24696J40584_12961025_pt1 | contig 10063 bp, 9 predicted proteins | sample TergutCo191P4_FD_40584 | JGI IMG/M metagenome (IMG submission 40584)
TGTATTGCTGTCCTCAAAAAGGAAGGCGCGTTTCACTTTCGATTTGTAGAAGGCTGAGAAGATCTCCTCGCAGAGTTGTTCGAAACCTTCGCTACCGAGACCTTCCATATAAAGAGTCTTCATGACACTGAGAAGGAGTGTGTTTGTTTTTGATTTTTTCGTATTTATTTATATTCCTGCAACAGTGTTTAGGCATCTCTCGATAGCCATGTCCCACTTTGAAGTACTAAAGCCTTTACCACCACTAAAAAGTATTCCTTCACTCCTTGAAACATCGATGCAGAAGTTGCTTATCTTTTCGACATGTGATATTTGAACTACTCCAAATATCAGTTTTATGATATGACAAAGCTTGCTTTCATCCATCTCGGCATTGTCACCATTGACATCTAAGAAATATCCATTTTTTGAAACAAAAATTCCAAATGTCTGCGCAGGTAAAACATCAATGTTTCCAAGAAACGACCCGATTTTATTTTTTTGTCCGCTGGCACTGTACAGTTTTTCTAGCGGAGTGTTTATTATATTTAGCTCTTCCAAAAAATTAAATGACTTTACTAATATGTTCCAGAACGCTTCATAGTATGAGGGATCTCCATACGACACGGCTGCTTCTTTCGAAAATGCCCTCGTTACGAGAAGAGAAAATAAAACTACCTTATTTCTATCAGTAACAGAGAAGGCTTTCTCTCCCACTTGCCCAAACTTTTTATCAATTTCTGATAATAGGTCATCCACTGTATACTTCAACTTTTCTGTTTCCACTGTCCATGCACCTTTGGCAGTAAGGATATAGGACCCTGGCATGTTCATTCTAATAAGTCCGCATTGCAACAGATTTTTTATTAGAAAGTCGTCTGTTGTTTTATATTCTCCTTGTCTCAGACTTTCCATTACCTTATTTTTTGTTGCCGAGACAGATTTTATGACTAATGAATCATTGGATCCATGAACACATTGCTCATGCATCGTACGTAGCAACTCAAATTCATAGGCGCTTATTTCTTCCATGTCACTCTACCTCAGACTTATCTCCCGGTGCCGCCATCCAACCGATCAGCAGATCTCCACTGTCATACATGCTGCTGAATTTTTTGTTGATGTCATTGATCATATTACTATCCATTAGACCTACTTCATCAAACAGTGCAATAACGCATCTGCCATCATTACTATCTAATTGACTACGAAGATGCATATTTTGGCTCTCCCCTGTTCCCATCATCTTAAATGGAATTTCTGTGCTACCGTCAGTTGTGATCAACTTTTTACCGACCAGATCCACCGAAGAGATTGAATAAATTTCTCCTGCATGACTAACGTGTTTTAACCCTATTGCAAGGTTTTTACAAACTAACTCGTAGTATCTATTCTCTCTTTCTATATCGCCTTTTGATGCTTCGCCCCTTGATATTTTTCTCAATAGTGCGATCTTTTTTTCCAGGTCAGATTGCATATTTTGGAGTACCGACTCTAACTCGTCTAATTCACCCTTGTAATCAAATAGAGATGGAAGTTCGTTTGATTCCATTGACCCTATTCTGTTTTCTAACACTGCTATTCTTGCAATGTACCCATTGCTACCCTCTATATCATTATTTTTAGTTTGAAGAGTTGTTTTTATATTGTCAATTTCATTTTGTAATACTGCCAATGGCATCATCAAATGATCCGACAGATCAATATCGAGTTTCATTTCGCCGATTATTATAAGGAAATTTTCTGTAGTGATTCCAAATTCACTTGCGCTTAGAAGTGCACTTTTGAATTTTTTCTCTGCTAATTTCTCCTCATCAGACAAGTTTTCGATAGGTACCACATCTGTATTGTCCATGGCGGGCTTGGGCGCCCTGTTCCTGTATTTTGTATCGAGAATACCTGCAGAATAAATAAAATCATCTAGATTCCCTTTAGCGATTTTCAGTTCATTAGAATACTCAAGTTTTTTACCAGTTTGTTCCGACTCATCTTCTAACTCCTCATAGATCACGCCTATTTTATCGCCTAATATCGATAGATCCTCTTTTTTGTATTCTTCAAGAAGGCTTAGAAGTTTTTTTATTATTTTTTGTGTCTTTTCTTCCTTGTCCATGTTCAGACGGCTGATTTCTTTACCTAGCATGTCTTTTATTTTTATCGCTTGCTGTGTCAATGACACTAGTTTGTTCAATGACAATTTGTCCGTGCTCATCGATTTAACGGTATTAAACCACACATCTCTGTCGCTCTGATGTATTTCCTTTATGTCTCTGATAGAGGAACTGACATCTTGTAGATCTCTATTAAAATTAATCGTTGCAACAGAAATCGCCATTTCTGAGTCTTTGTACTTCTTCTCTGCCTCTCTATCGAATTTGTCCCTTTTATTACTTTCTTGTTTCGCTTTTTTAAGGTCGTCTTTCGCTTGGTCATAGCATCTTTTTGTATCTTGAACGTCAATAGCTGCTTTATATTTCTTTAATCTTCTGACCAAAGACTCATGCTTTTTTTGATCCTCGATTGCATCGTCCCTTTCTTTTTTTAGTTTTTCAAGCTTTTGTTTCTCCCTATTTATTTCTTCAGGGTCGGAGGTCTTTTTTATATGGCGGATAATAGTGCTGGCCTCTTTTGCCAGGTCCTTTATTTCAGTTTGATATCTTTTGTGCGAATTCTCTACACCCTCTATTAACTTCTTTATACGTCCAGTTGGGTCTTTTGGCATGTCATAAATTAAGCGATATTTCCTGACGAATTGCTCCGCTGTAAGCAAACTCTCCTTGCCGCCAATTATCTCCTTTACAATAATGCCGCTGTCGATGCCCCTTCCCTCAAACATTGGCCCTTTTCTATAGCTGTTTATCCTAAGCTCGCGTTTTTTGTCATCGGTTACTTTCAAATAAAAATCAAACTCACAGTCATCAGACGCAAAGAGGTCTCGCATGTCTTCCTTTAGTTCCTCAATTATATTTACCTTTTCATCAAGACCATAACAGGACAACGCAATTAGAGATAACAGCGTGCTCTTTCCAGATCCGTTCCTGCCACGCAATTTTGCTACATTTTCTATCTGTCTTGGAAACCCAGGATGATATTCTTTTATCGTTGTCCCCATTTGTCTTTTTACAGTGTAGTCGTACTCGATCATCCTTTGGTCCCCCTCAAAAATTCGACAAGAAGTCTGATTTTTTCTTCGCTTGAGATGTCCATCTCAGCCACTTCCAGTATTTTTTTCTCAATGGGACTATTGTATATATTGTCCAACAATTCCTGATTAATGTTTACTTTCATCTGATACACCTGCTAAAGAAAGAGGGAATTTCATCACCCTTAGTTGAGAAATACCATATATTGATGCTATAGCGAACCCACTTTTTAGACTTTCAAATTCATCTGAACTTATCTTTGTGCCCATATCCTTTAATCCTTGGGCTTCTGTCCTGAAATAAATTTTTGTATTAACGACTGAAGAAATACCACTTGGCATGTCGTTAGGGTTCTGAGAGGCGAATATGACGCCCATCTTTTTACTTCTCCCCGTCCTACAAATGGTATCTAGATCGTCAAGAGCATCTCTCGAGTTGCTTGCGTTATAAAATTGGTGTACTTCGTCAATAATTATTAGAAGGTCTGTTTTTGATAGATCCTCACTTTTTGCTTTGACAAGTCTTTTTAGAATATCCCGTAGTACAAGTGCTCCAAATTGAATATCACTTGTAACGTCAATTACGCTCATCTTTCCGGGGGAAAGGATATCTCCATAATCAAGCATTTTTGCACCTTCGTTGTCAAAAAATGGTGCAGCTGTGTTGAGACATCTTTTCAAACTTTCATATGTTCCAGGGTGTAATGGCACGTGCCCTTTGTCACCACGAACATTTTTCGTATCAAACTTACGGTCGCTGTTACCAAAGAAATATTCAACAAAGTCTGAAAATTTGACCCTTTGTTTATATTTGATTGCTACTTCTTCTCTCCAGTACCTGAAGATATCCGGTAGAATCATGACTGCTAAATCTGTAATTCCAGTCAACGCACCTGTAAGTGCTTCTGGCTCGATGTCATCAACGCGAAGTGTAATACCGCATTTTTCTGCAGTTATTCCTTTCACTGGTCTTTTTGCTGCCGGATAGTACACTGTATAAGCACCGACTCCATGTGGCTCTTCTCCTAAGGAAGACCATTCTTCCTCCACACTTTTCCTCGAGGTGGATGATGGTTGATCCATTGTCAAAAGATCTTTTTCTTTGACGTTGATTGCTAACACTGCCCCATTTTTGGATTCAACAAAGTGTTGAGCGAGATACTTCATCGCCACTGTTTTTCCGCTTCCAGTTTTTCCGCAAATCATTGTCTGATAATAGTAAAAATCTTCAGGGAGACGAGCAATTATTGGCTTTTTATTACTGTCTCTCAACACACGATTTTCATTGGCAAACAGTGTTGCAACAAATACAGCGGGTCCTAAATTTTCTGATGACCCCATTGCACGATCTATCTCCTCTTGTGTAGAGCGAACAGCTATTGATAATGGTCTGATATATGGGATTAGATCGCTGTCTAAATCGCCAATTGTTTTTACCCTGTAAGCAGAGACGATATTTTTACATTGCCTGTCTGGAGATAATCCACTCATGTCCATATCTGCTATCAAAGGAGTGGGCTCAAACGGTTCCTGCTGATGACTCTCGTCCACCCTTAAAATAAATTTGCATTTAAAGTCCTCATCGTTTATCGTTAGGTAGGCTCCTTTCGGCAACATACCTTCTGTTCCAGACTTTGATACGAGCTTGATCTTTCCAGAATCTTCTTTCCATACTATCCATGTATTTTCTGCAGAACCCATTATTCTATTCCCCTTTCTTCATTTATCGTTGGAGTCAAACTGGCCGATCTCATTAATTTGTTGAAATCAATTAAGTGTAGTGTCTCTCTAGCATACTTTTCTGCTATTGCGATAGGGCGCGCTTGAGGGTTTGCATAGTCGCCCTGAACCATTATCAGATAATACACAAGATCTAACGCGGACATTATTTCTGAAGTAAAGTTGTTGTAAATCTCTGTAGGAGTCTCTATTCTAATGGGGCTAGATCCTTTTTGGAATTTTAGATAACAAAACACCTTTGTGTTATCTTTATTATCGCTATATTTATAAAACTGAGTCCTTTCCCCAGCACTCAATATTTCATTTGCAAAATGAAGGTCCGAGTTATATTTACCCTTATACGAGCTAATTGAATCGATTATCATACGGCTTGCGCTGTTTTTAACAATGAAGATCGGTATTATTTTACGGTCCACAAATGCTTTTTTTATGGATTTGAAATATGCAAGTCCATCGCCTGCTAAAAAAGGACCATCGATAAGTAAAATACTATCCTCATAACAATACTTTTCAAGGAAATCGCGTTTCTGCTTTGCAATTTCGACATTTGCTGTTGTGTCAGCACCCCAGTTTTCATTTGTAGCAACAACTTTGTATGCATCCGATATCCTTTTTCTTACAAGATCAGAGCCCGTAACAAACATTGCTGTGAGCATGTTCAATGGGTAGTATCTATTGCCAAATACATAGATCAAAGAGTGCGAGACATAAATTGCCTTACCCTCCAAGCATGAGAATTTTGCAATTGATTCATCATAGGCAGATATTAGAGTGCTTTCTTTTTTTGAAATCGTCTCTCCATTGAGCAAATCTAGCTTGAATGTGACTTTTTCGGCGCCCTCGACAACAGTCAGTTTGCCGCCATATTGAATGCTGTCATTCTCGGCTCCAATACTGCCTACCATCTCAGGTACATTGGGCAATTTTACATTCGTTCTTTTGACTTTTTCCATGAACTCGAAAAAACCATCCTGAACAATAACTTCCCCCCTGAATTCATCTGGACTGAATTTCATTATTTTTCCTCTATTGACTTCAATGTACATCTATCAAATTATTTTTTACACATGTATTCATTTGTACATATTAATTTTTTCAAATTTTAGATCGAAGTACTTCTTTGCTATATCAGGATATTCTTCTTCAAACTTTATCATCCTTTTGTAACTTGCGCAGTGCGTTTCTTTGTTTTTGTGATATTTTTGACATGCCTCGCAGAACTCTCTGAAAGACATTTTCTTGAAAAAATTCGGTTGGTTGCACCACCTAGCTAATTCAACATATATTCCTCTAAAGTAGCTATCTCTATATGCTTCGTATCTCATTATATATGGGAGACAACCAAACTCCATTATAGTTTTTATTCTTTCAAATGTAGCAACAACGTCATTTAACTCCAATATACGATAATCAGATTGCCCATCCCATAGGCTAGTAGGATTATATGCGCAAAGAACATATAGCTTTGTTTCTTTTTTACAGTAACTTCTCCAAAGCTTCAATTTTTTACATATGATTGACTTATCTCTTTCATAATTATCGAACGCGAAAATAAAATCTCCATGATACTTAGCGCAAGATAACTTTTCTGCGAGTTCTTTATTCAACAGCCGAATGTCCAGCCCCTGCCTAAATTGAAAGGGCTTACCCGTTCCGATCAATTCATCAAGTATTTCATTGCGCCACTGTTTACATGAAAAAAAATTATCATCCCAAAGATATATCCCCGGTCGAGAGTCATCTAAAAATTCGTTTACTGGTGAGTGTTTGAATGCCCCATTATATTTCTTATTAACACAAAATTCACATTTTCTATGGCATCCTCGTGTAGTAAAACCTATTGAATATTTTTCATAGTCTTTGAAATAGTTTCTTTTTTTTCCAAGAGATACCGCATACTCAATGTATTCAGAGTATAGCTCATAATCAGGCTTTATGTGTTCGATCTCTTCATAAAGGTCTCTCCCGCCATCTGAGAAAAATCCCGTTCCCCCAATCATTACAATTTTCTTTTCAGTTTTAGATCGCTTTTTTTCAAGAGCCTCTATCTGTTCCTTTACGCAGGTGTTGTATTTTTTTAAAGAACCATTTTCATCTGCCGGAATTAATATCTGAATATTTTCAGGTAATTTTGTATAACTAAAGACTTTTGAAACAATGATTGCATCGTACTCTTGAATATGGTTCAGGCCTTCACCAAACAATAGTGTTACTGAGTGTTTCTGTTTGCAATATGCACTAATTTTCATTTGGGCAAGATTTGGGTGCCGTGTTCCATTGTCGAGTAAATCGGCATCGATCAAACCTATCTGAAGCTTCTTCCCCATATGAATTCCCGATTCAAAAAGCACATGATCTTATATAGATCTAACTAAAACAGATTCAACAATTCTGAATTGCTGACCTGCGTGTTTACGGCTCTTGCATGATTAGAGTTTGCTCGAATCTTTTTCTTTTGTTAAGCCTCTATCTCCATCTGCCAATCCCATAAAAACAGACGACCATTTTTCATATCCTCAGATTAATCCTGCTTTGTTGAAAAGCTCCTCAAGCGCTACTCTGTAGTTGATTTTAATATCATCAATATCTTTTCTCCCCGCTGCATATGTGATACTGTGGGCAGAAAGGTTCCCTATTCCCCTTATAACATCTAGATCTTTTTTTACACGATAAGATAAGTTTAGCGTATTGTTGCCTTTTGCATCGCTCACAATTTTTTCAAGAGAGTGATACTTTCCCTCAGCAGACTTGATTGATCCTTCGATATTAAAATTCTGATAAACATGGATCAGCAGTACCTCAAAAAGGCGCCGCATTAAGACGGCGCAGGCATCGTAGCAGTTATTTTTGTAAGATGAATTTATCTGTTTAATAAGCTGTGTTAGATAGCCTCTCTTTCCACAGAATTTTGTTTCATCGATTAGCTCACTGTCAGAGACAACTATTATTCTGTTTTCCCACTGTTGACCAAAAGAACGTTCCATTTCTTGCAATGTAACAGGGATAAACTGTAGTGCGCCTTTGTCAACCACAGATGTAAGAAATGCCTTTCCTTTGCCTTTTATCAAAGAATCTTTTAAACGTGAGAGATTGGGCTTGTTGAACCCTGCATTTATCATCAGTTTAGAAATAAGAGTTGTGGTGAATGTGTCTTCGCCACACTCTTTGAAATGATAAAAACACAACATTTTAGCCTGTTCTGACTGTGTTTTTGCTAATAAATCATTAACCTTCACAAAATCTAATAGTTGCATATAGTCTATCTTCTTTTACATCATTTTAGATGGATCTTTTCCTAAAAAATGGTTGACGATCATCCGCTCAGAAGCTACTTGCAAGGGGCTCACATATTTCATCCAGTAAAGTTTCCGCTAACAGCTTGCCATTGATTGTGAGCTCGATTTCCCATTTTTTTTCTGAAGTTTTGTTAATTATTATGTTCTCGATGCTTTTCTTGAAAACAGAAGAGAAATTGCCCTCATCCAAGCACCCCTGACTTTTACAGAGGTTTTTCACATCCTGCGAATCGATCTTGTCTCCTTTTGCATATGCCGCAATTACCCCAATGTTCCTCATTTTATCTGTTTTGGTCTTTCCGGGTATCTTCTTATGTAGCCTCACTATGCCATTATCTATGCTATATATGCCAGCATTGAGATACTTATCTCTATTTATGTCTCTTATCGTTCTCGTCACCGCGAGGCTTTCGTTCTGTTCGGCATTCACTGTGGGAAATTGATAACTGTTTTTTGGTCCAAAATCGCAATCCTTTATGTATTTTATCATATCAACAATATTTTTCTCAACAAATTTTTCTGATCCTCTGACCACTACCTTTCTTTCTGTTAAACTTATTTCGATCATAGACTCGGTTTCATCAGTGATATTGCTCTCCATTGCTCTCACATGAACCACTAGGTTTTTTTACTATAAAAATTTATTTCAACGGTAAAAATGATCATAGTATACTGCATTACTTGTCTATTACTTGGAAAAGCTAATTAAAAAAAATATTTGATAAATACTTCTTTTTGCATCTGTAAAGAAATAATATCTCTTTTATTTGAGAAATACCCCTATGTTTAGTTTTCATATGCTGTTAATATTTTTAATCTATTGAATATCGTATTTTAAAATATATAGGATTGACACTTTGAATAAGATTATATTTACCTTTTTAATTATAAACGCATTATATCTTTAATATTCAATTGTTTATACCAAATTATATATCAAAAAATGAATTTTTATTAGATCATTCAAATCAAATAGAAAAATTTATTAATGATTTATATTATTATGTAATAATGGGCGAAAAATATCCAATGATATCTGAAAAAAGCTGGTGGGCACTCAGGGAAAGTTTTAACAAAAAAATTCCTGGAACCGTAACAGGTAGTTACCTAGTACAGGCCTTAAATCTTCCATCAGACAAAGGAGTACGTAGCAACCTAATATTACCGCTGCAACAAATAGGTCTAATTGACGAAGCAGGAAAACCAACACTGCGAGCATTCGATTGGAGAGATGAAGAAAAATATGTCTCTGTTTGTCAGGAAATTTTGAAAGAGATCTACCCTGAAGAGCTAATTGACTTGCTTGATATCAATGTAAACAAAGAAGAACTGGTAAGATGGTTTATGAACAGAAACCATGTTGGAAACAGTTCCGCCATAAAGGCTACATCCACATTAATGATAATACATAAGGGTTCAGGTGGAATGGTGAAGAAAGAAGAAACTCCTATTAGAAAAAGACACTTAACAACGGAGAAACCCCTCGTTAAAAAAAGAGAAAACATTAAGCACGCCACTGCAGACCCAATCTCTATTGTTTCGGCGCGCTCAAATGTCAACATCAATATTAATATTAATATAGACTCTAATTTGCAGATTGAATCTCTTTCAAAAATCTTTCAAAACATTAGAGAAATATTTGGGTGAAATACTCACCCATTTAATGTCCAAGATTGTGTTTGTACCCTCTCTAGAAAGTTATAATAACCACTAGCGAATACAAGGGGCTACCGGGCTCGTGGTCTAGGGGTTATGACGTCGCCTTGACATGGCGGAGGTCGCCGGTTCAAATCCGGCCGGGCCCACCATACAATTTCAGATTATCACAAGATTTTCACTGACTATTACATCATCTTGTTTCTTTTTTCCTAGAACTTCATTTATCCTGGAACTATGAAGGCCCTTG
>JGI24696J40584_12961024_pt1 | contig 10062 bp, 6 predicted proteins | sample TergutCo191P4_FD_40584 | JGI IMG/M metagenome (IMG submission 40584)
AGAAGAAATTCTTGCTCTTTATTTACAAGCTCATTTTCCCGCAAAATTTTGTCAGAATCGCTGCCTAAAGCAGGGTTTATAAGGAGCGACTATTTAAGAAGTTAATACCCGAGACCATTTTGTCATCATTATCAACCACATGTCTTTTAAGATAACTGTACTCGTAGCCAACACCAAAATCAAATTTGAATACTTTGGATGGAGTAAATCCCAAATACCCTAAAATATCCACCATAAATCCGGGAATATTTTTATCTGCATTTCTGTAATGTGCGCTTGATAAAAGTTGAAAATAAGGAGGGCCAGGTTTATTGGATGAATAAAGTGACCACAAATATTTGCGAATGCCAATTCCGGAACCTATTCTAAAATAATCTACATCAATATTTCCTTTAAGCAAAGAAGGGTTTGCAATCACGGAGATTGATTTGCTAACAGGAAATTCTCCTGTAATGTAAAAAGCAACGGGAGAATATCCCATTCCTGCGCCTACTATTGACGCTACCAATGAATATGGGTGTATGTAAACGAAAACTCTACTATTGTCATCATTGGCAAATACAATTGAAAGAGAAAAAATAATGATGATTGGAAAAATTTTGTGCATTGGCTGAATATAGGAAATGCCCTAAACTACTAAAACACCGTTAAAATCTCATAAGACCATTCCGGCACGCTTTTATTTTCAATGCATTTTTTAAAAGGACCTGCAAGTTCATTGTAATACCTATACGAGCTTCCACCTTCGGCTTTTGATTTGTCGTATGCGTTTTTGCAAGCAATTTCTTTTTCAGAATTGGAATAATCGCTTGATGAACAAGTTTTGCCTTTGTAAATAAGTTTCTGTTCGTCTTGTTTAAATCCTTCATATATAATTGTCACTTTTTCTGATCCTTTTGATATTTCAAAAGTATTGCAATTAACTGATTTCCACCATATGCCGGTTTGACGAATTTCACCATCTTTCCTGTATCTGTCTTTAAGGCAAATATGTTCTGTAATTGTTAAAGAATCTTGTGTAAATATTAATTCTTCCATGGCTTTGCGAAAATAAAGCGCTTCGCTACAATCGCTGTATTCACTCTTACATTTCAAAAGCGAATCTTGTGTCCAGGTACCCACAAGAGAGCTTGAAGTTCCTTTAAATTGCATATCCCAAAGATTCAAAATGCCATCGTTTATTTCATAAGGCATTTTCGCAGCTTCGCGAGAATAATAACGGGGATATTCCATATACTCTCTTTCTAATCCGAATTTTCCATTGTCTTCATTGCAGTAATATTCTTCTTCAAAAATCGTGAAAAAATCGCTGGCCATTTCTTCCACGACGTATGTCCTTGTTATTATTAATGTATCTCCTCTTAGCGAGGGGTTATCGCCGGGGAAATTTTCATTTTCATCGTTGTTGGAAGAACAGGACGTGATGGCTATCGCAAGCGAAATGCTTGCCGCAAAAAGAAGGAATTTTATATTCATAATGGGGAATATAGAATTATTTTTGCTACCCCTTCTTGCCCAGACATCATGGCAAATTGTGCAACCCGCCGACGTTGCGAAATCGCAAAACGTAATGCAAACGCAATGCGCAATTCATTTCCCATATCCCAGAGAGCGTTGCTTTGCACCAACGCTTGTCCCATTTCAATAATTTAACAGTTGCATAAAATTCTCGGCCAGAATGAGAATTTTCTTATTTTCAAGAAAAAATGCGACAAAAATACAAAAAATAGTTGACAAAATTGCGAAATATTGCTAAATTTACATGCAAAAATTGCTATGGTTATGTTTTATAGAAAAATCCTGAGAATCTTTGAATCCTGTGAATCGGGGTTCAGACTATGGAAGAAGCTGGCTTGGCTGCCTTTGGCGGCGGTTTGGGCTATGTTTTGGCGTGAATTGGGGGGTAGATTGGGGAAAAGGGTGGTTTTGGTGCCTTTGGCGATGATAACTTTGTCTCAGGTAATTGGTTGTGGGCCGGAATATGAATATGATTATACGTCTTATAAAATACGAGGAGGTGGTATAATAAACGACACCACAGTTATATTTCTTGAAGAATCTGAAGACCGTTATTCTGACAATAGCTATATGGGCCTAGGTACAGAATACAGGAATAATAAACTCTATTTATATTTGGCAGATATACGTTTTGAGAAAATATATTGGAAAAAAGAGATAACTCCTATTATTTCTACATATAATACTAGTTACTTGCAGTTTGATATAATAGACTCTATTTTGTTTTTTTATACAACAAAAGGAGTTTTTAAGGAAACAACCAGTTATAGAATAGACAGAATAGCCGTTGTTCATATAGATAATAAATTTCAGCAATCCGAAAAAATAGAGCTTAAATATAAAGAAATAGAGCTTAAAGGCGAAGGTTGGGAATATGATATGTATGAAAGAATTAGACCTTGGCGTGATGGATTAATGTTAGCTTATAGGGCTGGAGCTTATGCTTTGCTAGACACTATGACTGGTACAATGAAATTATGGCAGCCAGCAGGTGAATTTGAATGGCTGAATGAATGCGTGGATTTCAAATGGAACGGTATTGGCGGACTTTGCTTGAAAAATTTATATGATGCCCCAGGCTTTGTACTTTTGAAAAATGGAGTAGATACTTTGGCTACTGGGCATAGAGGAACATCACCGTATTTCAATGGAAATAGTATAGTTTCAGCTATCTTTGTATATTTAATTAGCAAACAAGGATTTATTTCGGAAGAACCCTTGGATATTCGTTTTGACGGGAGAGGCGGTTTTTACGATTTGTATGGAAATTTATTAATGGATTATGGTGAAAAATAGGAGATTTTTATGTTGAGGTTAATTATGTCGAAATTTTTAGCGTTTCTCTTTTTCTTTGTTGCTTGTGTTTGGGCTACCAAACCCATGGAGTCGTTAACAAATTACAATGTGATAATGGTTCACGGAGCGGCGTAGAAAAGAAACTCATATTTCATTTCTTAGTTGAGAGTGGAGAATTGAGAGTTGAGAGTTATTTTTACATATAACGATTAAATTCATTCAAAAACATAGTCTTTTAAGTTTTTTCACTCTCAACTCTCCACTCTCAATTCTCAACTGAGCCATAATGTCCGAGTTAAACTTTATTAGAGTGAGAATTTTCTGATTTTTAGTGAAAATGCAAAAAATAGTTTGAAAATGCCCTTGACAAAGTTGCGAAATATTACTAAATTTATATGCAAAAATTGCTATGGTTATGTTTTATAGAAAAATCCTGAAAATCTTTGAATCCTGTGAATCGGGGTTCAGACTATGGAAGAAGTTGGCTTGGCTGCCTTTGGCGGTGATAACTTTATTTCATACGATTGGCTGTGGACCGGAATATGTGTATGATTATACTTCTTATGATGTATATGCAGGGGGGATAGTAAGCGATTCAACAGCGATACTTCTTGAAATAGTTGTGGATCACTACTCAGAAGAAAGGATTTTTGGCATGGGCATTGACGGGGGCGGTGACAGTAAGTTGCGTGAGATTAATTTAAAACTGGTGGATATTCGTATAGAAAAAGTATATTGGAGCAAAGATATTATAAATATACTTTCTACGTCTAACTATGGTCCCTTGAGGTTTGACGCCATAGATTCTGTTTTGCTTTTTTATTCAGCAACAGGAGTTTTCAAAGAAGAAAGCAGTTATAGAATTGGCAGAATAGCTGTTGTTCATATGGATGAGAAATTTCGGCAAGCTGAAAAGATGACGCTTGAAAATAAGGAAATAGCCCTTAAAGGCAAAGGTTGGGAAGAAAGGATGAATGAAAGAGTTAGACCTTGGCGCGATGGATTAATGTTAGCTTATAGAGCTGGAGTTACAAATCCATACGCTTTGTTGGACACTGCGGCTGGGACAATGGAGTTATGGCAGCCAACAGGTGAATTTGAATGGTTGAATGAATGCGTGGATGCAAAATGGAGCGAAATTGGCGGACTTTGTTTGAAGAATATGCCTGATGTCCCAGGTTTTGTGCTTTTGAAAAATGGAATAGACACTTTAGCTGTTGGGCATAGAGGAACATCACCGTATTTCAATGGAAATAGTATAGTTTCATCTACTTTTGTGTATTTAATTAGCAAGCAGGGGTTAGTTTTGGAAGAACCTTTAGATGTTCGTTTTTATGGCACAGGCAATTTTTATGATTTATATGGGAATTTACTAGTGGATTATGGCAAAAAATAAGGTTTTTATGTTGAGGTCAATTATATCCAGATTTTTAGTGTGTTTGTTTTTCTCTACTGCCTGCATTTGGGCAGCCCAACCCATGGAACCATTAACCAATTATAATGTTATAATGGTTCATGGTGCTGCTACTTCTAACAATGGTATGGATAAAAAGGAAGTAAAAGACAGCATTTGTAACACGTCAGCGTATGATAGATATGGCAGAGTCTTTGGTGCGGCAGATATGATGGGTAAAAACGGTTATAAGGATATTGATAAAGATGATGAATACAACTTAACTTACTGGCTTGACTCTGTAGTATTTGAGAATGTTGCAATAGAAGATAATGGTAAAAGAAGGTATTTGTCTGTTAGTAATAAACGTATTGATTCAGCTGGAATAGAGCCACATTTTTCCCCCATATACCTTCAACGTCCATTCATGAATCCAGCGGAAGCTCCCAGCCATAATGCTCATGAAATAGGCGACAGAACTTGGGACGGTCATGAAAAATGCGGTGGACGCCGTTCCTTAATTGAAGAAGCTCAAGAAGTAAGGGCTGAAGGCAGAAAGAATTTAGACAGTTTGCGCAATGATAAACTTTACGATAGCTTGCCTCCCTCTCGCAATATTCTTATAGCTCACAGCATGGGCGGCGTGGCTTCTCGCGAATATGTACAAGGAATTTTTTACAATAACGATGTTGACAAGCTGATAACCTTGGACTCACCGCATAAAGGCACATATTCATTAGACGGGCTTTTAGATACGAAAAAATATTTGGATAATTTTATTACTGAAACTATAATGCAAGACATCGATTGGCTATTGCTTGTTTGGCCAATGCTTATTGCCACGAAAGTTGCTCCTATGCCGGATTGGCAATCCGTGCTTTTCTTGGCCGAGCTTTTTGCGAGTATGAATTCAACGAATGCAATTACAAATCTTGTGACAGATTTCGTGCTAAATTACGAATATAATGAAAATGATCCTTTAGTGAATTACATCAGGCCAGGTTCAAGCGATTTGAAAAAACTGAACAACGGATCATACAACACAAATCTTCCAATGATGCGCATATTAAATAGTGTAGGCAGCCTTACCGTTGGCTCCAATGCTAGATATAGACTATTGGAAAGTGATAGCAAAAGTTATGGCGGCGTTCCAGCGATTATTCCAGATGCTATATACAATCCAATTCAAAATCTTATTGCCCAGATATCGCATACGGAAGTCTCCAATCCGTCTTATTATAACAATATTTTATCCAGTACCATGCTAGGTTTATTTGGAGGTATGACTATAACAGATCATGGGTCAGTTTTGATTCCTCATTGGTCTGGTTCAGCAAAAGATGTTGCTGCACTTGACCATGCTGATGTGCGGAGATATACATATATGGCAAATGAAAATACTCAAAGTTTTAGTTATGGTGAGCATATGATAACTACTGCGATTGCAGTCGGTGCTACTCTTGTAGCACTTGATCTTTTTGGTATTTTTAGCGGGCCTACGAGAGAAGTCTTAAGGTTTGGCATTGCTATATCTACAGCTATAGGTTTGTCAATTCATATGATTCCTCCTACTATCGCTGGTGTTATGGATATGGAACCAAGTCACAAAGCTCCTACTACATCAGGGTTTCAATCAGAAAATAAAGGAACTAAAAATACTTATTCCAAAATCCTCATCGGACAAGATATAGTAGAACCCTACCTCATGGAAGAGTTTCTCTACGAGAAGCCATTCGTAAACTTGCGAGTCTTCAGTACCTATGACAAGGATTGGGTTGACCAGAAACAGGATGCCTTGGGCTTGCATACAGAAGAAGATTTCTATGACACCACATTGGTCAAGGACTCGAACGGCAAGGACTCAATCGCAATCACAAAAGTCACCAAAACCGTCCCCATCTACGTAGCCGACAACATCTCCAAATCCAATTCCATCGACTTCAAATCCTCCACAGACTGGGAAATGATGGGCGCAAAGAAAGTGCGCTGGGAAACAACAGCGAAAGACGCAAGCGGCAACAAGATTCCCATCCGCCATGTTGACCGCTATCCCATGCCCGCAGTCATGGTAAAAAACTTCATAGAAAAATACGAATTCGAAGTTGACGACCTCATGCCTCACCGCCTGCGCCAAATTCGCATGAACTTCAACTTCAACGAAGAACTGGCATGGGAATGCGACATCAACAAAAAAGAAGACGCAGAAGATGCCTGCACAGTTTACAAGCGCACCCCAGCCAGCCCAGACTGGCAGCCGCTTGAGAAAAAAGAGCCGCACCCAGTCAGAAAGAGCGGTGAATTTATTTTCAACCCCCGCGACTATTACGACCAGCTTGGCATCATCCAGAAAGATAACCAAAACGTTGTTACCATTAGCACCGTCAACAAAATCGGCCTCAAAAACAGCCAGCGCTTCTACTATATGTTCAAAGCAACCGCAGACTTGCTGCAGCCAGTCTGGCCAGTCAGAAACATAAAAGTAAGCAACCTCGATGGCTTCAGAGTTTACGTAAGCGCATTGGACTACCAAGATATTTCGGTTTTGGGCGGCGAAGAATACTTGCAGCAAGACGTGAACGAAGACGCTCTGGCTACTGACACCACCCATATGTTTGTCTCCGATACCATGCCAAGCGGCTATATACTGAAATCCGACTACAGCGATTACTCCAAGTTCCAAGACATTGAAGGCCGATACATATGGCAGCTTTCCATAGAAACCGGCGACACTTCAGATGCTACTAAAAGCTCTGTCTCTGCAATGACAATCCCCTTTGTTCTGGACACAACCCCTCCCAATACAAACCTTGCGCTGGAACGCAATGTTATAAACTTGAACTCGGAAGTGTTCCTTGCCAGATTTGAAAATAATATCACAAACAATAAAATTGACGAATCCCTCAGGCTTGTCGCAGTCTTCCTGAAAAACGCCAATGGCAACACAATAGGCACGGCAAAATACACGGAAGTCCTTGCGCAAAACTTTGGCATCAAACTGTCCGACTTCAAAGATTTGAACAATGCGACAATGACTGCCCTTCCGGATGGCAAATACAAAATCGTGTCCTATGCTTTTGACGGCTCCACAGGCTCGCTTGAACAATATGACATGCTCAACAACGTAGTGGGCGGCAGAGCTTCGCTTTACGACCTTTTTAAAGACGGTCTGGTCAAGCAAGGCTTAATTGCAAGCAGAGATACCGCAATCTTTACCATAGATATGCAGCCTCCCGAATTCAGCTTCACACTTTCCGAAGAAATTCTGAACCAAGACAATCTTTTGAAAATCGCTTTGGACGTTTCCGATGTTAATGGAAAAGACTCTGCGGTAGCACGTTACATTGTTTCTTTTGCAGACACGGGAAAAAAAGATACACTGCGCTTGAGCGATACTTTGCATCTCTCAAACGGTATCGGCAGCAAGGAATGGAATGAGTTGGAAAGCATGGCCATTCCGGACGGCGATTACGAAGTTTTCATTGATGTCCTTGACGAGTCCGGCAACCGCAGCCGGAAAAAACATGACAAAATTCTGCGCATAGACCGCACCCCTCCTGCTATAATTGCGGTCTGGACTGCGGCACTTGTTTACAAAGATGCTTCAAGCAGTTATTCCGCAACTATAGAAGCGCATCAGCCCGGTCGCGAAAGCCATTTGCGGGAAATGCAATGCCGCTATCGTGTCAATGATGGCGAATGGCAAAACATTGCGGAAAAATTGCAGGCTAAATCCGGCAAGCAAATTCTTTACTTCAATATCAGCGGCAATACAGTTGGAAGCGAGGACGGCAAAAGACGCTTGGAAGCCGGATGCGCCGACTGGGCCGGAAATTTCGCATCGAAACTGGAATTGTTCTACATTGGCGCCCGCTACCCAAGCGTGTCGTATCCTAAAGACGACATCATTGAAGATTCATTGATTGCGATTCGCGGCTCCGCTCCTGCACAACCTTCCAACGATTTGCCCGGCTCCTACCAGATTGAATGGCGCAGGCAAGGCGATGCTGCTTGGCAAACAAAAGGCGTTGATGTCGGAGCCAGCAAACGTCTCTCTGCGGATTCCCCGTGGATTTCCAGAAACACGCATTCCGATGAGGCAGATTTGGGATTTTTGTATATGGCTGGCCTTGGGAAAGGCGATTACGAGCTGCTTCTTTCCGTCAGGGATTGCGATGACTGCCAGTGGCGCAGAGACACTTCCGTTTTCAAATATTTGCCCGGAACAGACTCAACAAAAAAAGCAGTTAAAAGCAGATTGCTGTTTGCTGCGTCTGGCGAAAATTTTGTGCCGGACGAGGGATTTTTGTTCCTTTCGCTGCAAATGGCCGGCGCATCCAGCAAAGATTACCGAGCTCGCATTTACGCACAGGATTCTGAAGGCAATTCTTTGTTCATGGCCTCCGCAGATTCGCTGTCTGCGTCGCCTTATGCAGGCACTCCTGATTCTTTTGATGGGGACGGTGTTTGGTTTTGGAGCGAAGGCGATGTTTACAATTTGCGCTGGGAAGGCTTGCCTGAAGGCGAGGAGATAGCCATTCATTATTCTGAAGGCAAATTCGACGCAAGCATTTGCGGCAACGGCTGCTCTTTCAAAGACACTGTGCTTGCTTCCACAAAAGAAACGCTTAGCCATATGGGCGATAATATTTTGAGCGAAATAATCGTTCCCCAAAATTTTGACAAAGCGATGGCTTTCAACGGGAAGTCCGGCAGCCTCAGCTTTAAGAATGACGACGTGTTCTGGCTTCGGCTGAAAAACAGCATGGACACTACGCACAAGGTTTATCTGGGCAAGGGCGGCAGCAATTTGGAGTATGTCATAAAATATTCCGGCACCGGCATTCAGATAAACAAAAACTTGTACGGTTTGTACTACAAATGGAATGGCATGTCCAATACCGGCCGCTATCCTCAAGGCACAACAGTTACCTTTTACGCAGAGGCTTTTGAGAATTTGATCGGCGGCAAGGCCTTCCGCGATTCGGTCAGCGTCATGATTCTAAAGCCTGATTTGAGAATAGTTTTGGACACTGTTCCTTTGGATGATTACTATGTTATAAAGAACAACACGGATTCCGGTTATGTTTTAGGCGACATGACAGTTTCTTACGGAATTGCCGGCCGTGATGCTTTTGTTGATGCGTATGTGAAAAAAGCGAGTGATGGCAGCATAGTCAAGGAGTTGCTGAAAGATTCGCTTCACACTACATCTCGTTCATACAGGGCCAGTTCTCTTTCGTGGAGCGGCGATGACCAGAAGGGTCATTTGGTTTTGGAGAGCGGCAATTATTATTTTGAGATAATCGCCAGGGAAAAAGGCATTTCCGAGAATCCGCAAACGGATGTCAAAAGGCTTTCTTTTAAAATATCTTTGGCTCCGGGCGTGAATTATGTGGAAGACGTGCCCGGCGAGCATCCGCTGTCTTCTCTTTCTCTTTTGCGCGCTGATTCCATTTCTCCTGCTTATTGGCAATATGCTCCTGTTTCTGATTATTTGGTTCAGGCGAATGCGTCCGGCAAGTGGCTTCCGGATTCTTTGCGCAAAGTAGATGTTGAATGGAACGCAAAAGGAACGCAGGAAATTTACGGCTATCCGCCGCAGAGATTCAGCCTTGCGGTGAAGCGGCAGAGGGAAGAATTGCCGCTGGTGATTTTGTATAGAATTAAAGCCAAGCAAAATACAATGGGAAGGACAAGTACTAATTGTAACTGGAGAGGCAGAGAGCTAATAGATACTGAATACAATAATGTAGTCCATAACTTATTTACTTCCATTTTTGAAGGTTAAAGCCACCGCCTTTCAGGCGGTGAACTTTTAGTTGCTATATTTGTAATATGACGGTTGAATACAGACA
>JGI24696J40584_12961023_pt1 | contig 10060 bp, 11 predicted proteins | sample TergutCo191P4_FD_40584 | JGI IMG/M metagenome (IMG submission 40584)
GGGAGGGGCGGCTAGGAACGGCCAGAACCCTTAACGGCGGCTTGCAGAGCAGCGTCAATCACGTCTGAGGCTACAGCGTCCGCGCGGTCAATGGCGTGAGCATAAATCCTGTTTGTGGTGGACGCGTCCGAGTGCCCGAGCCGCTTGGCTACGGCGGTCAAATTCATATTCGCCTCAATGAGCAGGGAGGCCATTGTGTGCCTCAGCGTGTGCGTGTGGATACTCTTGACTTCATCCTCGGAGAACCCGGCCCGGCTGAGGAAGTCTTTGAACGCGTGCGGGAAGCTATCAGGGTGACGGGGTGAGCCAAGCTCATTTGTGAACATGAACTCGCGGCGCAGGGGCACAGGGGTTGCATCCTGCCATATCTCCCCGGCCTCAGCCTTTTGCGCCTGCTGCTGAGAGTAAAGGGCCTCTAACGCCTCCACAACGGACGGGGGCAGCTTAATGTGCCGCTTGCTCTTTTCCGTCTTCGGAGGGCGCACGGTGAGGCCTGAGCCGGGGAGATACTGAAGCTCACAATCGACGCGTAGCAGGGCGTGTTCATTGTCATACGCGCCCCACGTGAGGCCGCACAACTCAGACTTGCGCATTCCCGTGTTGAGATACAGCTTCGTCATAACCTGAAATTGCAGCGGCTCATTTTCCAGCGCGGCCATCATGCGGCCTACCTGTTCAGGGGTGAGGCTGTAGGCTTCAGCGGTGGGCTTCTTCGGGGCACGGACGCGGGAGCAGGGGTTCTCGGGGATGAACTGCATCTCCACGGCGTAGGAGAGCACGGAGGAAAGCAGGCGGTGGTACTCGTGAACCGTCTTCGGGGAGAGCTTCTTCGCCGCAGCCGCTTCGACACGGGCGGCCTGCTTCTCAGCGTCCGGGTTCTTGTAGCCGCCCACGGCTTGCGTGGCCTCGGTGGAGAGCCAAGCGTAAAAGGATTGCAGCCGGGACGGGGTGAGCTTGTCAATGCGCACGTGCCCTATCTGAGCGTCCACGCGCTTCCAAAGAATGTCATACGTGTAGAGCGTCTTGGGGGCGAGGTTTGGCAGGGCGTACTTGTCGTGCCAGAACTTGTAGAAGTCGGAGAGCTTCATCGTGCAGTCCGCAGCCTGCCCGTGCTTTACCTGTTCCTCAAACAGGGCGGCGCGGCGTGCAAGCTCTTTTTCCAGTTTGGCCGGGGTGAGGCCCTCGGGGGCCTGCCACGTTGTGCGCTGACGCTTCCCGCCGCCGTCGTAGGCCTGAAAGCGGTATGCGCCGGACTTCAGCTTTTCGATGTAAGCCATGATGTGTACCTCCTAAAAATGTGGCGTGGGTGATTTCTGCTTTCCCTACCTCCAATTATACAGCAAGAGCCGTTGATTGTCAAGGTTTTTCTTTGGGTTAAGCAAATATTTTACTAAGAGGTACGTGGATGATGGACGCGTCCAGCGGTACGGTGAGGGCAGCGCACAAGCGGCCCACGGCCCAGGCTACCGCTGACGCGCAGAGCAGGCGGTGAACTGGCCCACGGAGGGGTTTGCACAGGATACCGCCCAGCACCCCCGGCCCAGGCGGCCCAGCACCCCCGGCCCAGGCGGCCCAGCACGGGCATGATGGACACGGGGGGGGGCAGCATCGCCCGGCCCAGCGGGGAGAGCGCAGGCCGTGGAGACGGTGAGCAGCGGCCAGCAGTCTCAGGACGGCGGCGAACTGCCCACGGTGGGGGCAGCGGGGAGAACGTAGAGCAGGCCCTCGCAGCAGCCCGGCGAGGCGTGGGCACAGGGAGCAAAACAGGCGAAAACCCAGGCCCAGCAGATGGACACGGGGTGACGAAAATCAGGCCCAGGAACACAGGGTGACGAAAAGGGTGACGAGGGTGACGGCCTACAGTTATTTCCCCTATATGTTAAAATATAAAATTTTAGTTTTTTTCAGATTTTTAAAAGTCTTATAAGCCGTCACCCTCGTCACCCTTTTGAAAAAAATTTAAGGATGCTACCGCCCCCCTGTGCCCATCGCCCCTTGAGCCATAAGGGTTTCAAGAAATTTTAGGGGGTTTTCGATTTTCGGCGGGATTTCAATATGGAAGAAAATGGCATAACGCAAAACGCAACAAAAGCACCCTGAACTTCTGGCCTTTTATGGGCAAAAAAATTTTAGCCCTAAAATCGACCTAAAATTGACCTAAAATCGACCTAAAATTTTTCCAAAATTCCAAGATAGAACTAAAATGCCTCGTCATTTGTGCAATTTGATACGCGCCGCCTTTGCGGGAGGCCTTGACACACAAGGGTTACAGAGCCTCAAAACAAGATGCTGTATTACACAACTTATACAAAACTACCAAACTTGCAAAACTTGATGTTTTTCTATTTACAAAACCATAAAACTGTGATACAATGAGTATGCGCTCAGGGGAGAACGCCCCGAAACGCGCAACGGCGGCCCCACAATTTAATAGAATTGATTTTACGCTAAAAAGCCAAAAGGTAAACTCGCACACATATGAGTTTGATTTTGTATGCTACTATGTGATTAGGGTGTGTGCGTTAGGGTTTCAGCTACTCCCGGTGTAAAGGACAGAGTTTCCCCTAAAGGGTGATTCTATCTTTTACACCGGGATTTTCTTTTTGCCCGGCCAACAGAATAGACGGGAGCACGCCGGAACGCTGCATTGTGGAAAGCCACTACTCCCCGAGGACTGGAGGCAAGGCAAAACCTCCCGCCCGGCAACACCGCCGTTCAAGCTTTACGACACACCAAATTTTAACAATTTACAATTAGTTAGGAGCTTTAACCATGGAAAAAACCGTTCTTCACACCGCGCACACCCTCAGAATGCAGGCAGAGCAATGGCGGCGCAAGGGCAAGAGCGAGGAAATCGCCGAAAAGGAGCAGGAAATCGAAGTCGCCAAGCGCAGCAAGGCCTTGACAGGCGTGACCTTGCGCGCGCAGGCCGCCGAGGCGCGGCTGGAGCAGACCAAAGAGCGCAACACGAGGTTGCAGGACGAACACGAGGCATTTTTGGCCTCCGACAGCGTGACCGAGGCGCGGAATTTGCAGTACCTCGACCGCCTCCACCGGGGCAGCCTGGCCGTCGAAAAGCAGACCTATGACCTGGCCGAGACGCGCAAGCTGGCGGCCCAGACCGAGGAATATCTCAAGCAGGCCAAGGCCCGGCTGGCGAAAATGACCGCCGACGCCGACGAATGCGCCGCCGAGTATCGCCGCCTGTGCGCCGAGGCCAAGACGGCGGCTGAGGCCGAACGGGCCGACACGCTGACCCGCTACGGCAAACCCGCCGTCGCTGGGGCGGCGTATGGGGAGGGGGATTAATCGTGGAAAGCAATATGACCACACCGTGCCCCCGCGTGAAAGCCGGGAAGCTGGAAACGATACACGCGCAGCTTGTCGCGGACGGCTACGACTTCACCAAGTACGCGCTGAGGCAAGCCGCCCTGAGCGGCGCGGTCAAGTCGGTGATGTGCGGCAGGAACCGCAAAATTCTGTACAGTTCCGCGCTGGCGTGGGCGAACGGCGGGAACGCCGTGGAGGTAGTGGCATGATGCAAAACAAAGTGCCCCGGAACGGTCTGAGCCACCGTCCGAGGCGTGCGCGCGCCAACTCGCGGCCCACAGACGGGGCCACCATCATTATACCACGGCAGCCCGAAAAAGTCAACCGAGATTTTCTCTTGCACGAGCAGCGGCGGGAGGCCACCCTCGCGCTCATGGACGTGCTGCAATCCACCGTGAACGTCACCCGGCAGATGCGCGGCGTGCTGGAGCATCTCAACGCCAACGTGGCCGCGCTGGCAGCCTGACCTACCATCAACTTTTCATCGCCCTACAGGGCTTTCAGCGGCGCGCGCCGGGGGCCGTGCCTCTCAACTCACGACCCCCGGCAGAAAGAAATCTACCATTAGAGAGGATGAACACAAGTTTGAACGCTTCACAAAAAGCGTGGGAGGCCGAATGCCTTTCCTGCTTATGGGACTGCCCCGGCGCAGAGAAACCCAAAATCCCCTACGGCGCGTCTGGCCGCCCCCTATTCGGCAAAACCGAGGAACGCATTAACGACCTCATGGGCGTGCCCAGTGAGCAGCGTGCGGCAATGGCCGCCGAACTGGAGCTTATGACCGTGGAGGAATGCCACGCCACCTGTGGCCTCCACCGTGCCCGTGTGGGCATAATCCCCGGCCCCGGCAGGGTGATTCTGGACGGTGACAAGTGTTTCTACCCGGACGACGAAGAACGCCGCGCCCACGCCGCCAAGGCCTCCCAGAAGAAGTATTTGCAGGTTAAAGCGTCGGTGGAGGCGGAGCTTGCCCAGATTGCCGAAGCCAAAGCAGCCGGGCAGCCGGAACCGCCCAAGATGTGGACACACTTACGCGGTGGGCTGAAAATGAGCGACGGCACCAAAATCAAGGGCTACATCCTCACCGAAGCGTTGAACCTCATGAAGAAGTTCGACGCCCCCACGGAACTCAGCTATTCCGGCATGGGCTTTCACATCTACTTGCACTACCCCGGCTACGTACACAACGGGCAGAAAAATTTCATGTGGCACGGGCTGAAGATTGAGGTTTTCGCGTGGCCCGGCGACGGCGGCTACATCGCCCAGACTGGAGCGTGGATAGGGGGCACGGAGGCCGGGGACTGGATGCTTGACAGCACGGCCAAGATGGAGAAGTTCTTCAGTGAGGCCACCTCCACCGCCACCAAGACGCTCGACCCCCTCCCCGAGGCTACCCGCGCCCTCCCCGAGACTTTCGACTGGCAGGCTGAATATCCGGGGGGAGACGAGGCCTTAAAGGCTGGTTTACACGCCTCGCAGATGCGCTACGGCAATTGGCATGAGACCATGAAAAAGGGCATGAAGCGGCTCTTGCGCGACGAACCCGAGGCGTACCTCGACACGGACTATAACGGCGACCGCAGCGCGGCAGACTTTGACCTATGCCAAAAGGCCGATATGGCCGCCAAGGGCGACTTGCGCGTGGCGCAGGAAATCGTACTCAAGAGCAAGCTGGCACGCCCCAAGTGGGCCGAGGGGCGAAATCAGCCCGGCCATGAGCGGAATTACATCCAAATGACCCTCGAAAAGGCCCACGAGGCCAACGCACAGCGCAGGATTGAAAAGCTCATGGTCGTGCAGAATACCGTGGAGGGCGTGCGCGACATCGACCCACTGAGCAACCCGGCGTTGTACTTGGGCCGGGGTGACGCGGGATATAGCCGCTATTTTGCGGATTGTGTGGAGCCTGTTCTCCGCTACAGCGTGCCCCATGCCGCGTGGATGCTCTATGATGGAGGAATTTTTGCAGAGGACGATACAAAAACCGCCGAGAGAATGATGCTTGACTGCATCCAGCAGGCTATGATACACATTCTCAAAATGGAGGACGGCAACCTCAAGGATATTTACCTATCCGAGTGCGAGAGGTACGTCAACAGCTACACCAAGCGGCAGGCGGCTTTGAACGACGCGAAAAGTGAGGAAAAGCTTGCCGTGGGCGAGAACTTTTTTGACCAAAATCCTCACCTTTTTGTGTTCACCAACGGCACGCTCGACCTGAGCACCATGGAGTTCCGGGCCTGGAGCCGCGAGGACTACGCCACCTGGAAACTCAGCTTCCCCTACGACCCCGAGGCCGTGTGCCCCCGCTGGGAGCAGTTCATCACCGAGTTCTCCCGCGACCGTGACGGCGTGCCCCATGAGGATGTGGCAAAAGTCATACAGGCATTGGCGAGTTATACTTTGCGCGGTGAGCCTGTGGAAGACAAAAGCGTTTTTGAGTACGGGCCGGGGACGCGGAACAGCAAGTCCACCTTTAACAACGCTCTGAGCGACACTTTGGGGCCGCATTTAGTGGATGCTACACCCCCGAGCACGTTCACGAAGAAGAGCTTCCAGAAAGGCGACGGCCCCAACCCGAACCTTGCAGACCTCAAGGGCAAACGCTTTTGCTTTATGGGCGAGACCGCAGCCGACGACGTTCTCGACACGGCCACACTAAAAGCATTCTCTGGACGCGACACCATCAAGGCCCGGCAAAACTATGCGCGGAGAAATGACAATTTTCAGACCACGGGGGTTCTTTGGGCAAATATCAACCATCTGCCAACCACTTCCGATGCTTCCATTTTCGACAGCGACCGCATTATTGTAATTCCGTTTGAGTATCACCTCACCGAGGAAGAGCGTGACACCACACTCGCCGCTCAGTTCAGGACTGAAGAAGCCAAGTCCGCAATTTTCAATTGGCTCTTGGCCGGAATGGATATGTACAAACCGGGGTGCTTCAAGTTCAGTCTACTCCCCGAGCGGGTGCAAGCCGCCACGCTGGCCTACAGGCACAAAAATCTGAAGCATGAAGCATTCGTCAAGGCGTGCGTGACCATCACCCGCAACGACAAAGACCGCGCGGCGCAATACTTGGTGTACGACCAGTACGTGCGTTGGTGTGCATCCAACGGCTATAAATCCGAAAACTCCTTGAAGTTCAAGGAAAACTTTCTGGCCGCGCTGGCAAGCTTTCCGGGGGGTGCTGAGGTTGAGAACCGCAAGCTAAAAACGGGTTTGTACTATTTTGGGATGCTCTGCAACAACTTTGCGCCAAACGAACCCGAAGCCGAACCCGTACCATACTGACAGGAGGTATCACTTTGAACGGCTTGACCTATAAGGAGCGGAATTTTTGCGAACAGTGGATGCTGAAGACCGGGAACGCCACGCAGGCCGCCATTGCAGCGGGTTACGCCCCGGAACGGGCACGCGCGACCGCCAGCGAACTCATGCGCCGCGAGACCGTGCAAGACTACATCGCAGACTTGCAGACGGAGCAGGCAATCCGGCACAGCATCGACGCAAGCGTGCTCACCCGGCAGTTGCTTGACATCGCTTGCGGCGGCGTGGACAGCGGCACAGTGGAGTACGTGTATTCGGAACTCAAGCCCGGCACCAGCGACAACTCCCGTGCCCGGTACGAGATATTCAAGGCCAACGCTGAGATGTTCGTTAAGTCCGGCGAGATGGTCACAGTGGCCGACAAGCTTTTCCTCAAAATCCCCAAGTGCAGCAGGAGTGCTACAGCCGGGGAGCGCGTCAAGGCCATCGAACTGTTGGGCCGCCTCACCGGGGCATTCACTACCGCGTCCCTCACGGCCAAGGAAGAGTTCAAGCGGATGCTGGCCGCCTCGACCGCTGAAATCAACCTGCCCGAAGTGGTAGACGTGCCTCAGCTTGAGGGGGAGGGCTGACCATGCTGAAGTTCAACATTTTCAACCCCCCGCCCATGCCCGAACCGTGCGCCGCCTGCCCGTACAAAATCCGCTACGACTGCTACCACGTGACCGGGGCAAAGACCAAGTGCCGGGAGGACGGCGACACGGGGTGCGCCGATTGCCGCTGCTGCTGCAACACCCGCGCCCCCATGTGCGCCCCTGGTCGTCTGACTGAAGCCGAACTGGCCGCGCGGGAGTTCCTGCTTTGGATGCGCCGGGAGGACGCGCTCAGAGAGAACACCCTCAAGCGTTGGGTTGACGCTGACCGCAAGGAAGACCCGAGCTTTGCAGACCGGGTGAGGGACTACAAGCGGTGGGAACGGTCACAACCGCGCGGCGCAAAAGGCGGCGAATACTCAATCAGCAGCCCATACGCAGACCATGGAACCCGCCCCCTCGCCGGGGGCCGCCGCAGGACACGCGAGAGGGCCTCTGACAGGCTCTACAACGCCACGACTTGAAAGGAGTACAATGACATGACCAAGAGCAAAAACCTCTCCACGGTGATAGCAGGGGCCATTACCATCGCCCTCATAGCGGTAGGGCTGGCGTGGTGGTTTACCGCGTGGGACAAGGCGGAGAAAGCCGCCGCCGAACCCCCGGCCACCGCCACCGTGACCATCCCCGCCGAAGACTTTGCCGCCGCCCAGCAGAACAGCGACCGGGCCGCGCAGTTTGCTACAGACCTGATTGAATTGTACGTGCTGGACGAACTGAGCGACGCGGCCAAAATGGGCACGGCGCTCACCCCCGAGGACATCCTTTGGTACACCGACTTTGCCATCAAATGCGCCCGGCAAGACTATTTTCCCGGCGTTGCGTTCACCGTGAGCGGACAAGACCAAGCCGCCGCGCTGGGACGCGCCAAGGCCCGATACCTCGCCGGGGAGACCGAGATTGATTTTGACCGCGCGGAGGCCGCGCTAGCCCGCGCCTACGGCTTTGCCGGGGCGCAGTAGGGAGGTACAGCCGTGATTACTGACCCCAACACTCGCGACATCGTAGACCGCCATCTCACCCCCGTGGTACAGGCCGCCGCCGCCGCGACCCTTGAGGACATCCAGGGCCGAACCCAAAAGAGCTTCTACGCCACGGGCAGGGCCATGCGCAGCTACACCAACAGGGACACGAACCCGCGCAGCAAGGGCAGTCCCAGCGTGGCCCCCAAGACCGCCGCCGAAAAGCTCATGCCCGGCCTGAACACCCCAGACGGCTTTGAGGCCGACGTGACCTCGCCCCTCAACTACCCGAACCTCGCGAGGCACAGGGGCACGGCTGGCGAGGCGTTGCGCAGCGGCACCGAGAACTTTGAGAACTATCTCAGGCAAGCCGGGCTGGCCCCCGCCCTGGACGATGTGATGGAAGAAATCTGGCGGGACTTTGCCGCCAAGCACAAGAATTAGGAGGAAATTACCATGAAGCATATGCGTTTGCGCAAACCCGCCGTGCTCACGGAGAGCGTGCATCCCGACACGGGGCAGCCCGTGGGCCTGAGCAAAAAGACCGCCGCCCTGTTCCGCACGGCAGCCCTCGACCTGGCCCGGCTCACGCCGCCCACAGCCGCAGAAGTGCTGGCCGCCATCCAGGCCGAAGCGATGGACGGCGACTGTGCCCCCTGGACACGCAACGAGTTCAAGACCTATCTCAACCGCTACAGGGCGGCTGACCCCGACAACCGGGAACCCGCCGACGCGCTGTTGACCGCCCTGGACGACCTCACGGAGCGGGAGTTGAGCGTCCCCGCGCAGTATCAGCCCATGTACGCCCCGCTGCTGCTGCTGGCGTACCGCTTCAGCCTCAACCCCCGCTTGGCCTCCATCTCATAACATCCTGCTCAGCAGGTAGAAAAGAGTATCAGACAATGGACTACACCGCCAACACCCTGAGCACGCCGGGCGTGGCCGCACGCCGCCCCCGGTACGGCACGGAACCCGTGGACGAAGCCGCCGACACCGATTTCATCGCCAAGCAGTTCCAGCGCGTGGGCGCGCCCGTGGACTTTGACCCCGGCGAACAGTGGGCCGACGTGGGGCGCAACCCCACGGACGCGGACATTGAAGCCGCCCTGGCGAAGTGCGACCGCCGCGAGGCCCGGCCCCCGGTGGACTGGAGCAAGTATTATTGAGCCGCCCCCGCCGTCGTGGGCACGGGTGGTATCAGTCGCGCAGGAACGCGGCGCGACCCGCAAGGGCCGCCGCAGAGCATCCCAGCAGCACAGCGGCGCAGGCGCAGGCAACGCCTACAGGGCGAGAACGGCATCTCAACTCGCCGCAGCCCTCGCCCCGCCTAAACCGCGACATTCAGACAAGGAGTTGATAGAAATGGCAATCAACACAGGCAAAAAGAGCTACTATTACGGGAACGACCCCAACCCCGTGAAGTTGCTCTTTGACCAGACGTTCACCGTCTACAGCGACCTCCCCAGCGCGTTCGCCGCCATGAGGTGGAACTGGCGGGGTGACGGGTGGTATGGCTGGCCGCTGGAGCAGCCCGACCCCTCGCTGGCCTGGATTAACCACACCCGCGACTTCATCGACACCCTGCCCGTGGGCGACCCCGTGAGGGAGGACTTTGCCGCCCAACTGGCCCGTGCCGAAGAAGCGTACAAGGGGCCGTATGAACCCGACGTGTACGTGGTGCGCTCCAGAACGGCAAGCATCGGCCCCGGCAGCGGCACCCTGTACCTCGTGCGGGAACTCGTGGGCGTGGGCAAGTGGTACTACCAGCTTTATGACAACGACCCGTGGGGCGTGGCCCTCACCCCCGTGCCGCCGTTCGACTACGAGCCGGAACCCGCCCCC
>JGI24696J40584_12961021_pt1 | contig 10051 bp, 14 predicted proteins | sample TergutCo191P4_FD_40584 | JGI IMG/M metagenome (IMG submission 40584)
CGGGCCCGGGCCGCGTGCTGGAGCGGGGCGGGGAGGCGAGCAGCCCGCTGACGGGGTTTTTGGAGGACTGATATGCCCAACATCAACAATATCGTCGATTTGTACGACATGCTCGACGCGCGTTTCCCCTCGGCCTCCTTCAATTGGATGTACGCCGACAGGCCGCGGCAGGCCCCCTTCATCGCACAGAACGAGCTGCCAGACGAGAACTTGGCGGAGTTCCTCGAAACCTGCCCGATGCCCGCGCGCGCCCTGGAGCTCGGCTGCGGGGAGGGTCGCAACGCCATATACATGGCGGGCCGGGGTATGGAAGTCACCGCGATTGATCTTTCTCCCGTTGCCATCAATCACGCGAGGAAGCTCGCCCGAAAGCGTAAAACGAACGTAGAGTTTCTGGCTAAGAACATCTTTCAGATTGATTTGGAACACCACGGCTATGATTTTGTGTACGACAGCGGGTGCTTTCACCATTTGACGCCCCACAGGCGGCTGAGCTACCTGGATTTGCTGGAATATGCCCTCGTGCCCGGCGGCTATTTCGGCCTGACCTGCTTCGCCTGGGGCGAGAACTGCGCCGACGAGGTGGACGACTGGGCGTTCTACGACGGCAGGCATGTGGGCGCGGCATTCACGGAGGAACGGCTGCGCGATTTTTTCGGCGGCATGTTCGACATGATATACATTAGAAAGTGCAGAGATGGCATTCCGGGGACCATTCAGGGCCTGGAATTCATGTGGGCCTGCCTGTTCAGAAAGAAACTATGAAGCAAACCGCCTTCCCCCCCATGGCCTATCAGCCCGGCATGGAGGCCATCGATTCAAATATCATGGAGCGTGTTCTGGAACGGACGCGCGGCTTTTCCCCGGAAAAATACACGATTGACGCTGTTCGTGCGGCCTTGCGGACACAGACGCGGAGCGCCGAAAGCTTCGCGGCGCTGCTCTCCCCCGCCGCCGAGCCTCTGCTGGAGGACATCGCCCAAGCCGCGCGGCGTGAAACCCGGCGGTGGTTCGGCAACGGCGTGGGGCTGTTCACGCCGCTTTACATCGCGAATTACTGCGAAAACCGCTGCACCTACTGCGGCTTCAGCAGCCACCAAAAGATCAAGCGCGGCAAGCTGAGCATGGACGAGCTGCGCCGCGAGGCCGAAGCCATCGCCGCCACGGGCCTGCGCGAGCTGCTGGTGCTTACCGGCGAGTGCCGCGCCGCCGGCAGCGTGGCATACATCGGCGAGGCCTTGGCGCTGCTCAAGGACTATTTCGGCGTGCTGGGCCTCGAAATCTACCCGCTGAACGTGGACGAATATCGCTTTTTGCGCGATTGCGGCGCGGATTACGTGAGCGTATACCAGGAGACCTACGACCCTATTTTGTATGAAAAAGTGCACCCGTTGGGCCCAAAACGCTGCTACCCCTACCGGTTTCACGCGCAGGAGCGGGCGCTGCTGGGGGGCATGCGCGGCGTGGCCTTCGGCTCGCTGCTGGGTCTGGGCGACTTCCGCCGGGACGCCTTCGCTGCGGGTTTTCATGCATATTGCATACAGAAAGCGTATCCGCAGGCGGAAATTTCGTTTTCTTTCCCAAGATTGCGCCCCGCGGGCAACATAACCGAGTTCGCCGCTATCACCGAGCGGCAGCTGCTGCAGATCATGCTGGCCTACCGGCTGTTCCTGCCCTTCGCGGGGATTACCATCTCCACGCGGGAGCGGCCGAGCTTCCGGGACGCCGTGGCGGGCCTGGTTGCCACGAAGATGTCCGCGGGGGTGAGCGTGGGCGTGGGGGGCCACGACGGGGAGGCCAAGGGCGACCCGCAGTTCATGATCGCGGATGGGCGCAGCGTGGCGCAGGTGCGTGAAATGCTTGCCTGTCAAGGCCTCCAGGCCGTGATGATCGACTATGTGGGAGTGTAAAGGGCAATGCTTGAAATCGCGATTACAAATCGGCATATCTGTAAAGGAAATTACTTTACGCAGATCGAAAAAGTGGCCTCCCAAAGGCCTTTCGCGGTTTTGCTGCGGGAAAAAGACCTGGATTTCGACAAGTATATGACCTTGTCAAATGAGGCAAATCGCATCTGCGCGGCACACGATGTACCATTGATCGCCCACACGTACGCTGTGCCGGGAATCCCCCGCCTGCATGTGCCCTTTGCCCTGGCGAATGAAGCGCTGGCACGTAAATATCAGCTTAGTGTTTCAGTCCATTCACCGGAGGAGGCGCGGCGGGCCGAGGCCATGGGGGCGGATTTTGTGATTGCGGGCCACATTTTCGCCACCGGCAGCAAGCCGGGCGTGCCGCCCCGGGGGCTTGGATTTCTGCGGGAGGTTTGCGGCAGCGTGCGCATCCCCGTGTTCGCGATTGGCGGTATTACTGTGGAGAATGCACAGCCATGCCTGGGCGCGGGCGCGGCAGGCATATGCAGAATGTCCTATTGGATGGGGATATAACATGCCAAGGAAACTGTTTTGCGAGCTGGGACCCTGGGCCTATCGGATCTCGCTGTGGAAGGTGTGCGCGCTGCGGCATCTGCGCAACCTGCGCAGTCATGATAATATTGCCCGCGAGCGCTGCTGCGAGCCGCTGCCCTGCCTGGTTTACGCGCACAAATCGCTCATCCGCCGCCGGCTGGGCGAGGTCGATATGCGCCTGCAGGAGAACAAGGCGGTGAACTTGGGGCTGGCCGCGCCGAAAATCGACGGCATCCTCATCCGCCCCGGCGAGACCTTTTCGTTCTGGGCACTGGTGGGCAACACCACGGCGCGCAGGGGATACCTGGACGGCCTGACGCTCTCGAAGGGCCGGGCCTTCGCGGGCGTGGGCGGCGGCCTGTGCCAGCTGTCGAACCTGCTGCACTGGATGGCCCTGCACAGCCCCCTCGAGATCGCCGAGCACCACCACCACGATGCCTACGACCTCTTTCCGGATTTCGGGCGGCAGGTGCCCTTCGGCTGCGGCACGTCGATCCAATACAACAACCTCGATTACCGGCTCCGCAACGGCACGGACAACACCTTCCAAATCCGGGTGTGGACGAACGAAACCCACCTGTGCGGGGAACTGCGTGCGGAAAGGCCCTTGCCTTGGCGGTGGCACATTAAAGAGATAAACAGCCGGTTTGTTCGTGAAGGCGATGGCCTTTACAGGGAGAACGCCATCGAGCGCCGGACCGTGGACCCCGTGACAGGAAAGACTTGCGCGGCTGAGGTGATACGCCGCAGCCACGCAAAGGTGATGTATGATGAAAAGTATATCACTTGTCAGATAGCGCGGCTTCCATCGTGAGCATCTGCGGCAGCAGCCCGTGCCTTGCGTAGAATCGCTGTGCGCCCAGATTGTCCGGCAGTACGCTCAGCCGCAGATATTCCCCGCCGCGGGCCCGCGCCCAGGCCTTCGAGGCCGCCATCAATGCTGTTCCGATTTTCTGCCCGCGTAAATCCTCGCGCACGACGAAGTCATTTAAATAGCCGAATTTGCAGGGCACCAGCACGGGGATGTCGCTGGTCCACTTGAGGGAAACCTGGGAGAACCCCGCGATTTCGCCGTCCAGTTCCGCGAGCAAAAAATCGGAATTCTCCCCCTCGATCAGCCCGAGCAGGAACTCGTCCGAACGCTCGCCGCGCCGGAAATGCTGCGGCTGCGATTGCACCGCGTGGGTGTCCAGCTGCCAATACAGCGCGCGGATGGCCGCGAGGTCGCCGCTTGAATGGATAGCGGTGCGGATGGTCATGGCGACATCTCCAAAGCCTCATTGTAGATTTTGAACCCCAATGAGGTATACAGTTCCCGCGTGCCCTCGTTGCCGGCCCGCAGGGTGACGATCTCCGCGCCGCGGGCGAAGGCGTCCGCAATCGCCGCCGCGCACACGCCGCTGGCCAGGCCCTGCCGCCGGTGCGTCTTTTCTGTCGCCACAAATTCCAGCGATGCGTTCGCGCCATCGGTCATAATGGCTGCCGTGGCCGCGATTTGTCCGTCGACCTCAATAAAGTAACAACGCAGTGCCCCGCGCTGGCACAGGGGATAGTGATACTGCGGGTGTATACAGGCATACGCGACGTCGAAGCCGCCGTTCGCAGACGCCGCCCAGCGCGCGAAATCCTCCGGGGTTTCGGCCCGCCGGGCGAACTTTGCTTTTTCGTGAGCGATCATCTCCCCGGGGAAAGCGGCCATGTAGAGCTCGTCCCCGGGTTTTTGCGTCTGTAAAGGCCACCAAACAGGCATCTTTAAGCGTTTGATCTTTCGAATGATCTTCTTATCAAGGCGCTCCGGCCGCACGTCGCAGATAAACTTGATGCCCTGCTCGCCCTTTTTGGGGCGGATAATGCGGTACACCCCGTTGTCAATGGACTCCATGTGCGGCGCCTCGCCGAACATGCGTATGTAATTGTTCGCGCCGTCATCCACGCGTTTGATAATTTCCCGGCCGGTCATGCCATCACCCTTTCTTTGCGGGCGTTATATTCAGCGCGCCGATTTGCCGCAGCATCCCGAAGGCGTCGAGAAATACCCAGTGCTCTGCGATCTTTTCACCCTCAAAGCGCGAAATGTACAGGTTTTCGTAGGTCAGGCGCTTGCCTGTCGGGGGAATCCCGAACCAGGGGCCGCTGTGCGTTGCCTCGGCGATGCAATAGGTGAATGCCATGTCGCCCTCCGCGAGTTGCATTTTGACCGTCTGATGCTTGTCCGGCAGCCCGGGAATGCCTCTGCGTATGGATTGGCCGAGCATGTCAAGCGTCACCTTGTAAATTCTTTCCTTGCCGTCCCCGTTGTTGAAGCCCTCGTGGACGGTATAATTGTCGTGGAAAAACGCGGCGATACCCTCGTCGGCATGGCTGTTGAGGGCGTCGATCAGCAGCCGGTGGATCTCCTTCATGCGGTCGGTCGTCATAGGTGCAGCCCCCTTATGTTCTCCTCGATAGCCTGCGCACGCAGCTCGGCGGGCAGATGGCTCAAATCGTTCGTGCAGTACAGCCACACGCGCCGCCACTGCGGGGCGTCGTCGCCGAGGAAGATAATCCGCGTCAGGCCCGTGTTGTCCTGCCCGAAGCGGAACAGGTGGTCCGGCGCGGGCAGGCCCAGCAGGGCCATGAGCAGCCTGTTGTTGAACGCGGCATGGGCGGTCACAAGCACGCGCGCGCCCTCCGGCGACTGCTCGCGAATCAATGCGGCCACCCTCTGTGCGCGCAAATGAATCTCCTCCGGGGACTCCTTGCCCCAGTCGCCGATTTCCATCAAGTCACGCGGGACGATCAAAGGCACGGGCCCCGGTTGGCGGCCGATGATCGCCTGGGCCGTCGCCCGCGCGCGCGCCATGGGGCTGCAATAGACCGCGTCGAAGGGCGTCTGCGCCAGGCTCTCCCCCAGCAGCGCGGCCTGGCGTTCGCCCAGGGGCGTCAGACGCCAGTCGTCCTCCAGCAGGCCGGTCTCGCAGCCGGGCGGGCGCTGCGAAACCGGCAGGCAATCCAGCTCCACGCCATCGATGAGGAACTGCCCGTAGGACTGCCCGTGGCGGACCAAATACAAATCAAGGACAATCATATCACAGGTTCTCCTCAATGGTTTGCGCACGCAGATCTGTGGGTAAATGGCTCAGGTCGTTCATGCGGTACAGGCGCGGGGGTTCCCCTTCGGCAAAAACGACGCGCGATAAAGCCGTGTTGTCCTGACTGAAGCGCCAGGATGTTGTCTCCTCCGCGGGCAGGCCCATCAGGACCATGAGCAGCCGGTTGTTGATGCCCCCGTGTGCGGCGACCAGAATGCGCGAGCCCGCCGGTGACTGCTCACGTATCGCCGCGACGACACGCTGCGCCCGTTCGTAAATCTCCCCCAGGGTTTCGTTGCCCCAGTCTCCTACTTCCAGCAGATCGCGCATAGGATACAAAGGCACGGGTTCCGGTTGCCGGTCGATGATCGCCCGGACCGTCGCCCGCGCGCGCTCCAGTGAGCTGCAATAGATCGCGTCGAACGGGATATCCGCCAGGGATTCGCCCAGCATTTCGGCCTGTTGGCAGCCCAGGGGCGTTAGCCGCCAGTCGAACGCCATCAGGCCGGTCTCGCAGTCGGGCGGCATGTCGTCCAGCGTGGCGGTCTGCCCGTAGGACTGCCCGTGGCGGACGAGATAGAGATCCAAGGTGGTCATGGTTTTTCCTCGTGTTTTTCCGTATATCGTATACCGTTTTCCTTGCACCACGCAATGGCGCAAGCGCGCAGCCGTTCTTTCTCGAATCGCCGGTACTCATCGTGATAATTGCGTTCTTGCATCACAATGTGATAGAACTTCCCGTAATACTCGTACGGTGTCAGGGCTGTTTTGTATTGCGCGAATTTCCGGCGCAGCGGGGCATTGTGGATGCTGGCCAGAAATAAATCAATGGTATCGCCGGGGCATTCGGAGAACTGCAAAAAATCCGCCTCACGGAGTTCGTCGTCATCATACAGCAGGGCCTGCTTCTCCTCCGCCGAACAGATGCTGTAGTCGTCCAGGCGGAGAAAGTATCGCCCCGACTGAAAATAACGATAGATGTTGGATATTGTCACATAGGCGGGCACGCCATCACTTCCCCTCCTGATACATCTCCACCTTCTCCCCCGCCAAAATTTGATTCACCGTGCGCATCGCGCACATCTTCCCGCACATGGAGCACGTGTGCTGCTCGGCGGGCGGCAGGCTGTCGTGGTATTCACGCGCCCGGTCCGGGTCAATCGCCAGGGAGAACATCGCCTCCCAGTCCACGCGGCGGCGGGCCTCGCTCATTTGATTGTCAATTTCGCGCGCGTCGGGTACCCCCTTGGCGATGTCGGCCGCGTGGGCGGCGATTTTCGCGGCCACGATGCCCTCCCGCACGTCGTCCAGGTCGGGCAGGCGCAGGTGCTCCGCCGGGGTGACGTAGCACAGGAAATCCGCGCCGCTCATGGCGGCCATTGCCCCGCCGATGGCCGCGGTGATGTGGTCGTAGCCCGGCGCGATGTCCGTCACCAGCGGCCCGAGCACGTAGAACGGCGCGTTGTGGCACAGGCGTTTTTCCAGCAGAACATTCGCCGCGATCTCGTTCAGGGCCATGTGGCCCGGCCCTTCGATCATCACCTGGACGTCGCGTTCCCAGGCGCGTTTCGTCAAATTGCCCAACTCGATGAGCTCCTGCACCTGGGCGGCGTCGGTGGCGTCGCTGCCGCAGCCGGGGCGCATGGCGTCGCCCAGGGAGACCGTCACGTCGTGGGCGCGCAAAATCTCCAGCACTTCGTCGTAGTACTCGAAGAAGGGGTTCTCGTTCCCCGTCATCTGCATCCACGCGAAGAGCAGCGACCCGCCCCGCGACACGATGTTCGTCAGCCTTGGCGCGCGCTTGAAAGCCTCGATGGTGCGCCGGTTGATCCCCGCGTGTATCGTCACAAAGTCAACGCCCTCAAGGGCATGGGCCTCCACCACGCGCAAAAAGTCCCGCGCGGTGATGTCCAATAAATCTTTTTCGAGATACCCCACGGCGTCGTACATGGGCACCGTACCGATCATCGCCGGGGAAATTTCGATCAATTTCCGGCGGAAATCACGCGTCTTTCCGCAGTTGGAAAGGTCCATGATGGCGTCCGTGCCCATCTCCAGCGCGAGCTTTGCCTTGCCCATTTCGCGCTCGTAGTCCCGGCTGTCGCCCGAAATCCCCAAATTCACGTTGATTTTCGTGCGCAGCCCCGCGCCCACGCCCTGGGGAACCAGCGCCGCATGGTGCACGTTCGCGGGGATGGCGACCTCGCCGCAGGCGACCTTGGCCCGCAGCCAGTCGGGATCGACTCCTTCTTTTTGTGCAACCTGCCACATTTGCTCCGTGATTATGCCGGAGCGCGCCGCCTGCATCTGGGTTTTGTACTCCATGTGTCCCCCTAATAATAAACAAATTCGCGTGTAGTATAGTCCCCTGGCTTGGGGTACAGGCAAAAGGCCTCGCTGTGTTCGTCAAAAAACATGGGAAGATAAGCCTCAAACCAAGGTGTGAAGCGGGCTCTCTGTGCCTTGAGCGCCTCCGGCGTGGCCCAGAAGTGCAGCCCCTCCTTGGTATCGATGGCCGTGCCCGCAAAATCGCGGGTCTTGTACAAAAACACGAAGTAGCGGCGCTCCTCGCCCTCCGGCGTTTCGCGCCAGCACTCGTGCTTGATCCCGCAAAACTGCAAATTGCGCACGGCGAGGCCTGTTTCTTCAAGCACCTCCCGCACCGCGCAATCATACAAGCTTTCGTCCTCGTCCACATGCCCGCCGGGGAAGGCCAGGCCCTTGAACGACAGCAGCCGGTCCTGCACCAGCACCTCGCCGGTGGCCGGGTTTTCGATCATCACCATGGTGGTGAGCGTTATGTTGGGCATAGCACCTCCGCCGCCCCGCGCAGTTCCCGCGCGGCCTGCTCCACATTCTCCCGGCCGAAAATCCCCGAGACAACCGCGAAGCCCGCCATGCCGCAGCCCTTGAGCTGTGCGATATTCGTGCGGTCAATCCCGCCGATGGCGACAACCGGTATCTTCACGCTATGGCAAATCTCGCTGAACAATTCAAGCGGCATGGGCACGGCGTCGCTCTTGGTACGTGTCCCGAATACCGCGCCGCAGCCAAGATAATCCGCCCCGGCGGCCTGCGCGGCCAGGGCCTGCTCCACGGTGCGCGCCGTCGCCCCCAGGCGTTTTCCCGGACCGAGCAAATCCCGCGCCGCGCGCAAATCGCCGTCGGAAAGGCCCAAATGCGCCCCGGCGGCATCGATTTTCAAGGCGATATCGGCCCTGTCGTTGATAATCAAGGGAATATCAAAGGCATCGGTGATGCTCTTCACACGTGCGGCAAGGGCCAGCAATTCGTCATCCGGAAGGCCCTTCGCCCGCAGCTGGAGCATCGTCGCGCCGCCCTTGAGCGCCTGTTCGATCGCGGCAAGATCGCCGTCAGAGATGGCGTATAGCAACAGATAATTCAGCATTAAGCATTCAGCATTCATAATTATTTCAGGTCGTCCATGCCGTAGCGCCCGGCGGGCTTGTCCGGCAGCCAGCGCGCCGCGGCCAGGCAGCCGGCGGCGAAGATGCGCTTGCTGTAGGCCCGGTGGGTGAGCTCCAGGACCTCGTCGAAGCCCGCGAAGAGCACGGTGTGCTCGCCCGGCACGGTGCCGCCCCGGACGGAGTGCATGCCGATTTCGCCCTTCGGGCGCGGCTCGCGCAGGCTGTGGCGCTCGTAGGCGTAGGCGCGGGGGGCGTCCAGGCCCTCGTTGACGGCCTCCGCCAGGATGTAGGCCGTGCCGCTGGGCGCGTCGATCTTTTGGTTGTGGTGCGCTTCGAGAATCTCGATGTCGAAGCTGTCGCCCAGTGTTTGCGCGGCGAGCCTGGCCAGCTGCTTGAGCAGCAAAATCCCAAGCGACATATTGCCGCTCTGGAAGACGGGGATGCGCTTTGCGGCCTGCTCGATCATGGCGTATTCGCCCTCGCCGTAGCCCGTGGTGGCCAGCACGGCGGGCAGCTTTTCCCGCAGGCAGAACTCCAGCAGGGCGGGCAGCAGCGAGGGGTGCGAGCAGTCGATCACCACGTCCGGGCGGACGCCGCCGACGCCTGCGGGGCTTTCGAACACCGGGAAGGGCAGGGGAGCGCGCCCAGCGGCGTGGTCGATGCCCGCGACGACACGCGCGTCCCCCCGGGTTTCGCAATATTCGGTCACCGCGCGGCTGAGCTTGCCGTAACAGCCGCTGAGCAATATATTAAGCATAAGAAAATCCTCCTGGGGTTTATACAAATGTAGGGGGCGGCCTCTGGACGTCCCTGGGCAAAAACAGATGGCGTTTTCACTTGGGACGTCGAGGACGCCGTCCCCTACAGACAGCGTGTTTTTTACACCAGCCCGTGCCGTTCCAGGGTCGCCGTGAGCTTCGCCAGCCCGGCTTCGCCCATCTCGCACAGGGGCAGGCGGCAGGGCCCCACGCCCTTGCCCATGAGGTTCATCGCGGCCTTGACGGGGATGGGGTTGACGTCGAGAAACAAATCGTTGCAGAGGTCCAGCCATTCCAGCTGGAGCGCGAGGCACCCGGCCTGGTCC
>JGI24696J40584_12961020_pt1 | contig 10043 bp, 10 predicted proteins | sample TergutCo191P4_FD_40584 | JGI IMG/M metagenome (IMG submission 40584)
GCATTCACGGTCATTCCCATAAACAACAAAAGAAATAACATACCATGAAATACTACTTTTTGTTTGTTTAGTTTTTTCATAACAATAAAGTTTAAATGTTTTTATTATAATTATTTTGTACTTTTTAGTTCTACACAAAAAAGCACAATTATCAATTCCCGACCAAATACAAATAATTCACGCTATACAAGCACAAACCATTGCGGCTTTCTTTTCTGATATTACATTATTTTATTAATCAAAAAAAAAACAAAAGGGCGCCAAAAATCTTTTTTTATCGTTCTAAACCCACAACGAAGACCATAAAAATAATTTTTCACTAACTCAAATCATATTTTCTTTTTTTAATCTTAAGTCTTTTTCGCTAAAAAGACCTGACAATGGAAAAATAAAAATCATATCTTCGGCACTCTTTTGTATTTCTATTTTGTTGTTTTCAATCAAAAATTTATTCTCAACTCTATTTATAAATGCTTCATATACTGCATTTTAATTAATCTCATTTTTCTCCATTAATGCTGATTAGCAGAAACACTGAATGTACTGCAATAATTTGGCTGCAAACATACGCATTATTTTTCGTATTTGCAAATATTTTTATGATTTTTTTTATATTTTCTTTTATATATTTTGATTTTTTTCCTTATTTTTTTATAACAACTTTGCTAAATAATTGATTATCAAGTATTTTAATTGCAACGTTTGTAACTTCTGATATATCCTTCATCCATTCCAATATCCTATAGTTCCAAAAATAAAGGAATAAGGAAGGGAGGATAATGTATCTGACTGCTACTAAGGTTACTTTTAAGAATAAGGTTTTTTTATTAGACATTATGTACAATAAAAAATTATGGAATCAAAATGAATTTGCGGGAAAACCCTGTGTTCAGAAAAAAAACCTTATTCTTAAAAGTAACCTTAGTAGCAGTCAGATACATTATCCTCCCTTCCTTATTCCTTTATTTTTTTTGGAACTTTCGATATGATTTTTGCGAAAATTTGTGTTTCTTGCGTCATTTGCATTCAAACCGCCTTAAAAAAAAACGCAAATAACACAAAAAAAACGCAAATTTTCGCAAATCAAAAAAACAAATAAATTTTGTATTTAATTGATTATCAACAATATGATTTTTGCGAAAATTTGCGTTTTTTTGCGTCATTTGCGTTCAAACTGACACCATTTATGCTATAATTCGTTTTATCTGAAAGTAAAAATAGTCTGCGACATAAATGTATCTCCGGGGCGAAGTATCACGGTAGGATATTCCGTTTGGTTAATGCTATCGGGATAATGTTGTGTTTCCAAACAAAATGCGGAACGTTGCGGATAACGTTTCCCATCTTTGGCTTCAAATTTTCCGGTCATCCAGTTGCCCGTATATAATTGTACGCCCGGCTCTGTTGTGTGCACTTCCATAACAATGCCTGTTTTGGGAGAAACTGCTTTGGCGCAAAACGACAATTCATTGCCTTTTTTATTTAGAACGTATGTATGGTCGTAACCATTTCCAATAATCAATTGGCTGAAAGGGTCGTTTATTCTTTTGCCGATTTCAAAAAGATTCCTGAAATCCATTGGCGTTCCTTCTACTGTTTCGGGCTTGCCCAGAGGAATTGCCGTTTCGTCAGTCGGCAGGTAGGTATCTGCATTGATTTGCAATAAATGGTCGCCGATACTTGGGTCGCCGGCTCCCGATAAATTGAAATACGAATGATTGGTAAGATTAAGAATTGTTGTCCGGTTTGTTACGGCGTGATAATCTATTTGGAGCGCATTATCGTCGGTCAGGGTGTATGTTACCGTTGTTTTTAAGTTGCCGGGGAAACCTTCTTCGCCGTCTTTTGATAGATAAGTTAATTTAAGTCTCTGTTCATCAATTTGTTCTGCATCCCATACCACCGCGTGAAAACCTTTCGGTCCGCCGTGTAAATTATTCGGTCCGTTGTTAATCACTAATTGATAATTTACCCCTTCTAAAGTAAATTGACCTTTGGCGATGCGATTTCCCGTCCGCCCGCAAATGGCTCCGAAATATGGTTCCTGAGATTCCAAATACTCATCAATGCTTGGATGTCCGAGTACAATATCCACAAGTTTGCCGTTTTTATCCGGAACAAAAAACGAAACAATTTTTGCGCCATAATTGGTAACGCTCATTATTAATCCGTTTTTGTTTTTGAGTAAAAACAAATCAACAGACTTACCGTCAACAATTTTTCTGAAATGAATTTTTTCAGATAAAATCTTTGTATCAATGCTTTGGTTCATAGTAAATAATCTTTTAGATAATTTTTTATACTTAAAATTTAATTTGTGCAAATGTAGTGAAAATTATAATCGAATTACAGTTGGAAATAGAATTTTTTTTACAAAACGTTTAAAAAAATAGAAAAATTAAGACAGTTACTAAATTAAAATAACTACTTTTGCGCAAAATTTTATTGAGAGAATGATTAAATACTATAAATATTACAAAAAATACCTTTTCAATAAATGGTTTATTATCATTGCCGTGTTGGTTTTAATCCTTGTTTTTTTGAGCATTTCTTTTTTAAAAAATCAAACTCAAAAACAAGAAATCAAAGAAATAATCAACTACGAAAAGCAGCAGTTAGAAATGGAATATTCCGAATGGACTTACCAGTCGGAACATACCGAAATGGTTATCAACAACGATTCATTGCTGGTTTTGCTCGAAAAAGAGCGCAACAAAATTCATTTGCTTTTGGAAGAGATACGTATGCTGGAATCTAATGATTTGCGCAAAATGAATGAATTACGCAAAGAACTCGCCGAAGTACGCCAAGTGGCGCGGCAGTATCTTGTGCAAATTGACTCGCTCAATCGCGAAAACCGCAACCTGAAAACCGAAAATACCGAAATAAAACGCCGTAGCCGCGAACTGGAAGACAACTTGCAACAACTTTCGCAAGAAAAAAAATCACTGACAGGTAAGGTTGCGCAGGCTTCCATTCTCGAAGTTGCCAACATTAAAGTTGATGGTTTAAATATTGTGGGCAGAAGAACAACAATATTGCAACGAATTGAAAATTTTCAATGTTGTTTCCGCGTTATGAAAAACAAAACTGCTCTTGTTGGTTCGAAAGAAATTTATTTGCGTTTTTCCACACCCGACGGTACACTGTTTGAAACAACCGACAATTCGGGCATTACGACTTTTGTTTTTGAAAACAAAAGAATCCCTTTTACTTCACGCAAAACCATAGAATACGAGGGTGAAAATATAGATTTGTGCATTTTCTGGAAAGCCGCTCCGCAAATGACGGAAGGCATTTATCGCCTCGAAATTTTTGCCGATGGTTTTTTGATTGGCGAAAAAGAAGTAGTGTTATAGTGTAGAGACGTGGCATGCCGCGTCTCTACACATGCCGCGTCTCTACACATGCCGCGTCTCTACACATGCCGCGTCTCTACACATGCCGCGTCTCTACACATATCGCGTCTCTACACATGCCGCGTCTCTACACATATCGCGTCTCTATTTTTTCTTCGCTTCCGCAATCGTATGAGCATTATTTTCCACTTTGACGAGTTGCGCTTTTATTGAGCCGACTTTCAGTTTCGATTCTATCATTAGCGGAATGTGGTTTTTGTCGTCGCTAATCCAAATGGTCATTCCTTCGCCTTTATCAAACATTTTTCCTTCGGCAAGAAGCGGTTTTACTTTTATGCAGTTATAGGTTTTACCATTTTTGAGTGTAATTTTGTCCTTCCCCACATAACGCAAATAAAGGTCAAAAGTTTCGTTTTCAAAAACCATCGGCATCGCAATTTTTTGATTAACCGTCCAAGAATCGATATTCATATTACGCAGGTTGTAGAGCGTAGTAAGCAAGTCATAATACGCCGTTTTGTTTGATGTAACGGTATCATACTCTATTCCTTTTTTCCGCTCAGATTCTACATAAACGCCCCAGAGTACAGTGTCATTGCTGAAATATGTTTGGCGGTTAATGCTGTAATAATCAGGTTCGTGGCTTGCTTCGCGAAAAACATAGGGCTTCATCGTTTTTTGATTAACATAGACGGTAGCCGTGTCGGTAAATGTGAATAAACCAAAAGTATTGACTGTTTTTCCAGCCATTTTCAGTAAATAAGCGGGCGCTTTGTTGTAGGTCGTTTCGCGCACGGTAAAATCAACTTTTGCGGCAGTTATCCAAATAAAACCCCAGTTAAAATATACGTCGTATTGCAGTTTTTCACCCGGTTTGAAAGCGTAATTTGTGTTGTTTTCCTGCGCTTGAATATTTATTGTCAAAAAATAAATGGCGACTATAAAAAATGCTTTTATTTTCATTATTTTCGATTTTTTAGTTTTGACTGCACAATGCGCGGGAAAGTTTAATTGTTACTTTTTTTGAGTAGCGCTTTTTCCTTTCAACTCCTGCGGTTTTTGTTGCAGAAACGGTACTGCGAGGTAGTTCCAGTCTTCTTGTACTTCCCAGTTTGCACGCAATGAGATTTTTTTCGGATAATAAAATATCTTTTCGGGCTGGCGATGTTCGGTGTATTTTCCGCCGTCCCAAGTTTCGTTAGCGTTTTCGTCTATAAAAAGGCGCAGATAATAAGCGCCCGGCTCAATATAATCGAAATACGTGTTGCCCGCTTCAATTTTTGTTTGCCGCACGGCTTGGTCTTTTTCATTCAAAAGTTCAACAACAATTCGCTCGTCAAAAGGCTGTAAATCAAGTGCAAGCGTCGAATACTCACTCAGAGGACGGTATTTAAAACCGACAACGGTTTTATTCAACGCTTTGCCAAAAACATCAAAAACGGCTGCTGAGTCAATCGTGAGCGTGTAATTTTCGCCCTCGTTAAACGTAGCGGCAATGGCGTATGTATTCAGGCAATCGTCTTTTTCTTGCCGGAAGAAGCGTATGGGCATATCCAACGTATCTCTTCCCGGTCGGAGATGTATTTTTTCAAAAACCTCATCTTTTACGGGAAAATCGAAAAATATTTTCAAACTGTCGTAATATTCCAGTTTTCCGCCAACAATATTAGTGGTAATTTTCACGGGATTATCCGTTTTCGTTTGTTTCGTTGAAAGCGAAATTTCAATGCTGTCGGTTTTTTCGTCCAAATGCCTCAAAAAGAAATTCAGCGTATCTATTTTTGCCAATGTGCTATCGAGCCAAAAAGTAATTTCATCGTTTTTCGGAGAAAATCGCCAGGTAAAATTTTCTTCTGTCAACTCGAAATTTTGTGTTTCGATAGCCGGAAATTTTTCCTGCGGCTGATTGAATTTCAGCGTAAATTTTTCTTTCCGTTCGCGGTTTGCCTCTACAATGACAGTGTCCACTTCCTTTATTTCTTCATATTGCAAAAGAATAAGATTTGTAAAACGTATGCTATCGGCAATTTTAAGTGTATCGTTTGCGGAAACGCTAAGCGGTTGGATAATACTGTCTGCAAATGCGATGGACACAGGATTTTTTAGGTCGAAATGGTAAGCGTCATTCCAGTTTTCCGACATCGCATAAACGTGAAAATTGCCCTCTCGCACATTTTTTATGGAAAAACGACCGTTGGCATCGCTTTTCGTATAACGCAAAAAAGGCATAGTTGTAAATGCCGTATCGCTCAGGTTGTCATAAATACCCACAAAACCGCCTGCCACAGGGTCGAGTGTTTGCGCATTAAGCACTGTCCCGAAGATTTTCAGCGTGTCGATTTCCGCGCCGGTGGCGAAAGCAAATGAAAAGTTTTTCAGTATGTTTTTTTCGTTGTTGTCGGCTATGGCGTTGCCAAAATCAATCGTGTAAGTGGTATTTTCCTGTAGCGTATCCCGCAATTCGACAGTGATTTTTTTGCCCACAAGTTTGATAACCGGCATTTTTCTTTGCGGCGGCGACACGGTTACATTATTATATACGTCTTCCAACTGTATGTATTCGTCAAAATGAAGTTGAATGATTTGCGACTGTACTTTTGTTGCATTTGGAGCAGGTATGCTTTTGAGCAGGCGAGGCGGCGTTTCGTCTTTTTTGCCGCCTTGCGGTCCCATTCCGCGATTAGCGCAGGAAATACAAAATGCAATGCAAATAATATATAAAAATGTTTTTTTCAAAATGCAAAATAAATTTGCTGCAAAAATAGTAAAAAAATCGCAAGGTATAGGACTAAAACCTCTACTTTTTTTCTTCTAAATATTTTTTCAGATGCACAATGTGATTTTGGCTTGTTTATAATTTTTCTTTGCTATAAAATGTTCGGCGAGCAAAAGAAATATAAAAAAAGATACATTTTTTCATTGATAAAGTAGCCAATATTCTCGTGGCGTAACAATTTGTGTGTGTTTATAAAAAGAAAATGTAAAATGATTGGTGTTTCCGGTAATGATGTAATCTGCAGAGCAAGCGTCGGCAAGTTCCAATATCATATTATCATCTTTATCGGACAACAAGTCAATGGATATTTCGGGATAAAATTTAAGCGATTTTGTTTCTACATCAGCAAGCAATGCTTCTGCTCTTCCCGTAAAATCAGGATATTGTGAAAATTTAGGTCGCCTCAATACTTCATAATATTCTGCCATAAGCATTTCGGAAACACATAGATTTACACGACCTTCGATAAAAAAGTCATTAATAATTTTATAAGGAAAACTTTTTTGTATCAAAGACGATACAATAACATTGGTATCAATAACAAGCCTTTGCATATTTTCTCACTGCTTTTACTTCGTTAGTGATTTCTTCCATTGTCATTGACGATAAACCGTATTTTTCGGCAAGCGCTACACTGCGGTTTAAGTTTTGGCGCATTAGTTCTCTACCAACAATATCTATGAAATCGGTAAAACTAAGACGTTCGTCAGTTAAACCAAACTTGCTGTATTCCAAATCCGATATGGCTACACTCAATGTTCTCATTTTACTTTATTTTTTTTAACACCACAAATTTACTACAAAAAAATTGATACTGCAAAATTTTTATTTTAGAAATACCCCATCGGTTATTCCACCAATATTTTTATCGCAGCATCAGGCGTTTTTAAAACATAAATACCATACGATGAAACAGGAAACTGTACAGTTTTTCCGGAAGACGCAATATGCAATCTGCCTTGCACATCATATAACGAAATCATTGTCTCCAAAGGATTTTCCACAACAATAACCCTGTCTTTAACATACACAGAAATATTATCATCGCGTAAAGCAGTGAATCCCAATACGTCATCTCTAACGGCGTTAAAATACATTCCCCAAATGCTATCTTCATACATACTCGCCATTCCTAACGGAACGTGCAGTGCACTATTGCTATGAATTAGGTAAAAAGCGAAATCGGGACTGCAATATACGTCGTCTAAGTTTGTCCAATATACTGTAACATTTTTCAATGAAGTACAATTATAAAATGCAGCCTCGCCAATGTTTTTTACCGAAATTGGAATATTTACCGATGCTAAACTCTTAGATTCGGCAAATGCGCCGTTGCCAATGTCAATTACACCATCGGGAATATTGATCGACTGTAAGCCACTTTTCCAAAAAGACCAATCCCCAATCGTTTCTACTGTTTTTGGTATTTCTATTGTGTTTAAATTTCTACAATCATAAAACGCTACCGTATCAATTTTGGTCAGCATCTCGGGCAGTTTAACCGAAACAAGGTTAACGCAATTAGTAAAAGTTCGGACAGCAATTTCCGTGATAGCATCAGATAAAACAACATTGCCTAATAGAGTACAGCCATAAAAAGCCTCCATTCCAAGTGTCTGTACCGAATTAGGCAGTGAAACGGAACGAAGATTGCTGCAAAAAAGAAATGCTGCTGGTTTAATTTCCGTTACGGAACCGGGAATTTCAATAGAAAACAATTTTGTGCAACTTTCAAATGCCCCTTCGCCGATAACGCTTACCGTTTCGGGAATATCTACCGAAACCAAATTGGTACAACTAGAAAAAGCCGCACGACCAATGTTTTTTATGCCATTTTCTATTTTGATATGCTCAATAGAAGAGGCTTCAGACCACCACGGCGCGGGAAAACCAATGTAATAATCGGGCATATTAGCGTTGCCGCTGATGGTAAGCGTACCGCTGTTAATATTCCACGAAATGCTTTGTCCGCCTGCTGCAAATGCGCTGACGAAAAGAAATGTTGTAATGATAATTTTTTTCATTTTTTATTTAATTTAAAAGTTTTTTTATTTTGAATAATACGCAAGAAAATCCTTCTCAAACTGTTCAAAACCACCTATGTAACAAGTATCAAAGGCTTGAATGGTATTGTTATTTTTGCCAATTTCGCGAATAATATTCATTGTCAGGTTTTCGTTTTTGTTTATCAGAAAAAGCGTCATACCATAAGCAATAGCGTAACCATAACTATCGTTGGCAAAAGACATTTTACCGAATTTTCCATAATCCCACGCAACAAAATCCTGCAAATCAATATCACGCAGTTCTATCATTGTTTTGATGCGAGCGGTCAGGTACTTGTTTTTGTCGTGTGTGGCAGTTTTTGACAAAAATTTCATATTGCCGAAATAAGTAGCCAAACCCTCGTTCAACCACGCGGGAGCATTCATTCGCTGCATCAGCAAAAAATGACTTAACTCGTGGGCGCAGGTTTTCAAAAATTGCTGTTTCGGCTGCTTTTCTTTGCAAACAACAATTTCTTTGGTGGCAAACACATAATAACCCAAAGAACTATGGTGAATATTCTGCTTATTGGATTGATAAGCAATGAATTGTGAATATTTTTTAAAAATGGTAAAATGCACATCGGCAAAGTGAAAAGTGTCTTTCGGAAAAATGCGGTTATAAAAATCCATCTCATACAACACCGCATTCTCTATAAACGATTCCTCGCTCTTATTTAGAACTTTATCCGCATCATTAAACGCTACTTGCGAAAAAACATTGCAGCAAACAAGCCAAAACACCGCCGAAATTACCGCATTTTTTTTCATTTTTTATCTTTCATAAATTTTTTGATTTCCTTGTTGCTCATATCCTGCATCAGCATTTCATTGTTGCGTTCGCCAAAGTAATTTGTTTCGCTTTCCAAACGCAAATTGCCCGCTGTGGTACGGAAAAACGGTCGCAAATGAGTATGTTTACTGCCTGTTTCTTTGTTTTCCACTTTGTTTTTATCCAAAAAATAAACGGCAAATTCTACAAATTTCGGACTGTCGCCTTCTCTTTGCACAATGGCAATCGGAGTACCCATTTCTACTGTTCTTCCCGCCAAAACCAAAGGCTTGGTAAAACCTTTATATTCGCCAAAACTGCCGTCTTTGTGGTAAATAGTTATCTGATTGGCTTTTCCTTTGTAACCCCTACTGCCTTTTGCCGAGTTATCGGAATACTGGTCATCGCAAACGATGCCGCGCCGGCAGGCAAAAATGGTATCGGTAGTAGTGTTTTTCAAATCGAAAACCAGTGTATAATCGCTGTTTTCTTTGGGAAAAACACGCACAGAATCGCCCGCCTTTATGGGTAAAGCGTATTGAAAATCAACATTTACATTAAGATAAATATTTCCCCTTAAAGTTGCATAATAAAATTGTGCCCCTTGATATGAATTTTTCCGGGCAGGCGTAAGACGCATAATGGAACTGTAACCCCGATGAACTGAAGTAAAATGATGTGCCTGCGAACCGCGAAACAAACCATAATTCAGCAAATCAAGCGATAAATAATAATCGCAATAATCCTCATTATTGGCTGTCAGTTCATAATAGTAACCCGCAGTGCCACCATCTTGCCAATCGCCGCTTACTTTAACAGCCTGATTCAATGGTATTTGCGCAAAAACACCATAGCATACGCATAAAAAGATTGATGTCAGTAAATTTTTTTTCATTTTATTTTTGTTTTGTTTTGCTTGCAAATATACAACTTTTTTTTAAACCAAAGATTACAACTTCTCATATTACTGAAAAGTTGCAAACTTTGATTATGTTTAGAGTGCTACAAGTCGCAAGCCCTGTTTAATCCGGCCCATCTCCGTAGGGGCAGGGCTCGCCCCCGCCCTTTATTTGTTTGCCGTACAGGGCGGG